>WLWF01002501.1_pt1 | contig 13210 bp, 7 predicted proteins | sample 6718331 | NCBI WGS metagenome assembly WLWF01 (sample SAMN12718692, study PRJNA515312) | sponge metagenome | isolation source: marine sponge | host: Mycale hentscheli | place: New Zealand: South Island, Marlborough, Capsize Point | collected 2003-05-01
TTCTGGCTTCTGGCTTCTGGCTTCTGGCTTCTGGCTTCTGGCTTCTGGCTTCTGATTAATAGCGTATTCTGCACTTTTTTGATGAGCAATACGATAACCTGTCTTTTTGTTTCGGTCAGGTTTTCTCCGATAGTGATGGAGTCACACACTACATCAAGCAAATAAGCCATATGCTCATCATCAAATTGAATTTTCATTGTTATTGGTTGACCGAATGGTAATTACAATCTTACTAATTTAGTTGACTTTTCAAGGCCTGCTCTAATCGACCCTCTCTCTCTTCCAGCTTTATAAACTGACTGTCCATATAGTCTCGGTCTTTTTCTATTTGTTTTTCAGTTAATCGGTTTTCCTCATAAAGCCTTTCTCGATTTCTTCCCCATTTTCTCAGTTCATCAATTTCCTGGTTAAGCCCCCAATATTTGCTATCTGCAAACTGGTCAATTCTAACTGGTCTTGTTTTGAAGCCAACGCTGCCCCAAAGTGAATCCCTGGCGAGAATTTCATTCCCCCGTCGATCCAGTCCGGTGAACTGGGTTCCTCCCAGTGACTCACTCACAGCGTTAGCAAGATCAACAATACCGCCGACGACAACGTTGGGCTGTTCTCCGGCTTCTTCGGCTGATCTAACCTGGTTAGCCATGCCTTCAAGATTTTTCTGCTGGTGATAGCTGCCGGGGAATAGAGGATTGCTGGGAGCCAGGTTTTGATACACATAATTAGTAGCTTTACGCACCTGCTCTGAAGTGGGTGCACCTTCTGACCAGATTGGATTACCTCGCCAGTCTTCATTATTGGTAATGTCGTTAATCATTGTGGTGATCGGGTTGGAGCCATACCAGCCAGCACCCCAGAAACTCAGGAAGGATGGCCAGCCCTCAGAGCGTTCCACCTGTCCGGCCAATGGATTGCCTACCACATTAGCATTAGCCAGCCCCAGCTTGTAGCTCTCCAGGAAGGGAATAGATACGTTGTTCAGTCCGCCCCAGATAGACCGGCCTTGCATCCAGCTTGGATAGAGTTCATTTTCATCGGCCATTCGATCCCAGTAGCCCTGATCCTGAAGTTCGCCATTCAGTGCCATGCTGGCGTAGTTGATTCCTTCCAGTGCTGCCGTCAGGGCAAGAATTTTTTCCGGCTTCTCCACTGCTGTTCGGACTATGGCAGGAATGGCAAAGTAGGTATAGGAAACAAAGGGGCTGCCAATGGGGAAGTCTCGCACCCATTTCATAGCATCGGGCATATCGTTGTAATCGAAGAAATATTGATTGGCCGCCTGTACTGCCTCAAAAGGTTTGGTTCCTTTCTGCCGTTCTGCCATGTAAATCGCCATTTTGAAAAACTCATCTTCCATGCGGTAAGCCTTCTGCATGGCATCAGCCGCTTTGTTGATGGGTTTTTTAGCGGTGTTAATCATCGGGTTGCCAATGGCTTTAGCCAGTTCAGCGCCTGTTTTCCATGGGCCTTGCGCGCCTTTAACGGCATGAGACGATTCTATATACCACTGTTTCAGACTCATCATGGTATCCAGTGACTGCTCAAAGTCTGGTATGTCAGGCTGTGTCCTGATTTTTTCCAGTAGTTGGTCAATGGCTTTCTGTCCGGTTTCCCCCGTGATTTCGCTGGTCCAGTCATTGCCAAACAATCCGTTATTGTTCGCTTCTCTGACCAGCTCTGAAGATTCGCCTTTTCTCAGTTCACTGAAAGCCTGAGCCAGGTATCTGTTTTCATAGTCAGAGAGATAATACATCTGGAGATTGCTGACACTGTTATTGATATGGCTGACGGGGTTATAGACGGTCTTGTAGGCTTTCCATTTGCCTAGGGCTTTCAGGTAACCGGCAACTGCAGGGTGATTGTTGAAGAAATTCAACATCGGGTTTCGGCCATGATTCCTGACGGCCTGCCAGATGTCTTTAGTGACATACTTGCCAGAGAGTGCGCCGTATTTTTTGATACGACCACCTTTGGTGACCTTGGTATCAGGTACTTTAATCCAACCTTCTATTTCAGTATCAGAGACTTTGGAGCCTTCAAAACGGTCATTAACCTGCTTGAAGAAAGTACCCAGACTCAGGTCGTGTGCGACTTCTGCCTGACCTCTGACCATTCGGTAGGCCGCATCGTTGATTTCGCCCCAGCTTTCCCGCTCAGCTTTTGTCCAGTCCCGATGCAGAATGCCGTTGCCGTCTTCTTTCATGCCGTCGATAGTCCAGCGTCTGTCGGTTAACACCAGTTCGCCGGTAGTGCCGGTTTTTGGTGGTTCAGATATTCCTTCAAGGGATTCCTGTCTAACAGGTTCCGGTAGACCTGTTTCAGCTCTGTTTTTCAAACCAGGAATGAGAGGGACTTCATCGTCCGCCAGGAAGAAACTTTTCAGTGTGCCATTTTCCGGAGCCAGATATTCACGGAATTGAACAGACTGAAGCTCGTGCATCTGAGCTTTGATTTCATCCATCCGGGCTTGAGTATCTGCGTCTATCAAGTCGGCTCTGGCAGGTTTCAGGCCGTCATACTCATCTTTCAGTGCCTGAACCTGCTGCATAGTATCCCGCATGGACTGAGACATATAATGGCTGTCAAAAACTTCCTGTGTGCCCCGTCGTATGCTCCAGGTGCCGGATATGCCTTTGCCTTTGGGAGTCAGTGCTTGAGCCAGACCAGTGATACTCAGATGCTTGCTGTAATACCGGTGCAGGTAGCCGCCGGGTTCTATGGTGTCGTCCAGCATGCCCAGGTCTTGCAGCTTCTTGCTGGTATAACCAATAAAGTCGTCCAGCTCTTTGGCCTGCCGGTGCAGTAGATTACCCTCAGCAACAATGCCTCGCTGTTCAATCAGGTCTGCCATGACCGACCGTTCTTCTGGCGTGAAGTTTTTCAGTAAATATTCCCCGGCTTGTTCTGCCTGTCGTTCGATCAGGGCTTTCATCAGCCTTTGCTGCTTGCCCATAGCCAGTACATCCTCATCGCCCCGGCTCATACCAGGGAGCTTTCTGATTTGTTTGCCCATAAAGTTGTAGGCTTCCTTGCCCCAGCTCTGTTTGCCAATCAGGGGTTTACCTTTGATGGGGATACCTTTGACACCGGCAAAACCTGCCGATCCTGCCAGTGCTCCGCCTAATGCGCCAAAGCTGGCATCCAGCCACCATTGGGCACTGAATTTTTCAGACTCGCTTTCGTCACCGGCATAGATACCGCCATAGATTCCGCCGCCTACTGAGCCAGCAGGGTTCAGGTGGAGCAGGTCAGCGGCTTGTCGGGCTGCAGGGAGAACGGGGGAGCTGTAGAAGGTGGTTCCTGAAGGCGTGCTTTCGGGAATATTCGGTGGTGCAGTAGCTTCCGGTTTTGTCTGTTTAATCGGTGGCTCGATAGAGGGTTTATCAATCACCACCACTTTCGTATTCACCGAAGTAGGATTAAACGAACTCTTAAAGGCTCCGGCTTCCAGATCTTCAACATGGGCTCCCACTTCATCCAGCCAATCCGAGAATGCCCGATTCTTGTTATTGGATCGCAGACCGGCCATATTGCTCATGATGGCGGTCATCTTGCCGCCGGGTTTCAGTAGCTCATAGGCGTGCATAACATGGTCTATGTCCTGATCCTTGCTGAACGGTGGGTTCATAACGATTCGGTCATAGGTGTCAGCTTCTCCATACTCCATGAAATCTGACTGTGTGACTTTGTGGCCTGCTGTTTCCAGATAATCCACCAACTGGCCTGACATCTCTACCAAATCAACATTGTCTTTACCGGCGGCTGTCTGCAGTTTTTCGGCGATGTGTCCCATTCCTGCATTAGGCTCCAGAGTCTTCATGCCGGGTTGCACATCGGCCAGTTCAAGCACTCTGTTGGTGGTGTCTTCAGGGGTTGGGAAGAAGTCATTAAAACCTCTGGCGGACTGCTTGATCTTGAAGCGCATTTCTTCCAGCTTGCGCTCGGTGGGTGTTTGAATGCCTTCGTTGCTTTTTACCGCTTCAAGCTCCCGGATAGCGGAACGTAACTGATCGTCAGTGGTCAGCCCCATTCTTTGCAGGCGCTTGATGCTGTCCATGTTTTCGTTGTAAAGCCAGCCTATATCAAAGTCGCTTTTCTTATCGAACGATTCCAGAAGACCGGCATACTCGCTGTGAGGGTTAAAGCTGATGGTTCTTTTTTCAGTGCGCTTGGCAATACTGATCTGTTTTTCCAGTTCAGCGCGTAATCGGCTATAGCCCCGTTTTCCTTTCAGTTCTTCAGCCAGTTTGATGGCGTTATCGAGATGAAGTTGAGCGTCAGGAATTTTGATTTGGTCTATGTAATCTTCCAGAGTTACGCCTTCTTTCAGGCTGGTATTCATGCTGTAGCCGTTGTAGTGGCTATCCATCATATTGTGGGGAATAGACCGTCTTATGATTTGTTGCAGCTCTTCAAGCTGAGCCATGTTGGACAGCTTGGAAAGGAATCTGACAGAGCCCTCTTCAATGCCGTTGGCAATGTTTCTCAGAGTGTTGGCGAAGTTGATTTTTTTTGTTGCCTGCGCTCTGGCGCTGGCGGCCTGGTTCATCTGTTTGGGGGTATTGGTTCTGCGATCTGCGTTCAGTTCGGCGTTTCCCTGAGCTTCCTGCTTATCTGCCATGGTGCGAAGGTTGTCGGCTCTTGTGGTCGCCTGCGTGGTTTCCATCTCCATGGTTTTGGCGCTTCGGTCAATGGTTTGACCGTTGAGCCAGTGGGTAAACTGCTCCGCGTCTTCCGGGGTTTTTAGCCAGAAATTCCCTTTCCAGTAACCGCCACCCATAGACCGGGCTGTTTTGGCCGCTTGCTGAAACTTATCCTTGCCCAGCTTGGTTTCAACCTTGACGTTGTAAATAGTCTCCCCGGTTTTGCTGTGAGTGCCTTCCTGTACAGGGTTTATAACAAGGGATTCTTCCGTGTCCAGACCTTCTTTGACCGACTTGGCCTGTTGCGTTTTTTCCTGTGACTGCCATTGTGCTTCAGCATTCAGGCGCTCATATTCCGCTCGTTGTGCGGTGGTCAGGCTTTCTTTGCCGTTCTCCCTGACAGCCAGCTCGAAGTCTTCCAGCGTTTGCGGGTTTTCGATTCTTGTCTGTTGGTCTGCTTTTTCCGCTTTACGTTTTTCAACGTGTTCTGAAACGCTTTTGGCGTAATTGTCCAGATCGGCCTGAGTGGTGTTGCGGACTATCTCGGCAATTTGTTGTTCCTGCTGTAACCGGGCTTCTTCAAAGCTTCTGGCTCCCTTGTCAAAGGAAAAAGGGCTGTACTCCAGACTGGGCAAATCGTTGCCTAGCAAGTAGCGGTCACGCAGTTTTTCAAAGGCATTCTGAACCGCTTCAGGTTTCTTGTCAGCGTAGCGGTTTGCCATACCCATCAGGTTGTCTTTTTTGTACTTGTTGAGTCGGGTGAAAATGTCGTCCTTGTTATCCAGCAGAGCTTGGAAGGCTGCCTTAAAGTCATCAATAGACAGCTCACCGGCTAACAGAGCTTTGCCTATGTCATCATGGTAATTGATGGTGTAGGAGCCACCTTTGAGGTTTTTCTGTTTGGGGTCAGGGGTGTTGGCGATGTTTCTGTATTGTGTTTCAGGGGCTTCAGCTTGAATTTCAGCGGGTTCAGGCTCAGTTGGTGACTCAGATTTCAAGCTGGTTTGCCTGTTGGGTTGTTCCCCCCCAAGTCCCAGTATGTCAGTCTGACTGGCAGATACATCGCTGCCACTGCCCTGAATGCCCAGTTCAAATTCTTTGGCTTCCTGATCGGCCTTGGCTTTGGCTTCAAGGTCTGTCTGTTCCTGCTGTCTGGCGGCTTCTGCTGCTCTTGCAGTCTGGTCTTTTGCGGTCAGCTCTGTTTCTGTCTGGGTAGACAGGTCAAAGCTGTCTTGTGGAGGGGGCTCTGTTTCTGCTTCTGCTGTTGTTTGAGGGCTGGCTTTTTCTCCCCGTAATTCTGCGGTCAGTTCCGGGTTAGTGTGCCAGTTCTGCCAGTCCTGTTTCTGTTGTTTAAGGTCTTCTATACGACGCTTAACGGCTTCCGGGTCTTTGACGTCAACGCCTTCTTTTGCCGCAAGGTCGGGTCTTTTGGCTGCGCCCTGAACGGCGGAAAGGGTTCTCTGTATTTCGGCCTGTTTCGCGGCTGCTTTTCTGGCTAAGTCTTCTGCTTCTTTCAGGGCTGTGTCATCAAAGCCGAACATATCGCCGCTGGTTATGGCGGTGTCGTCCGTCATGGTGCGGACGGCTTTCACCATATTTTCAGCCACAGTAATGGACTTACCATCCTGAATGGCTTTTATGCCAACCGCCTGCAGTGCTTCGTTATTGGGTGCTGCGCTGGCTATTCGGGTTGCGGCTTCGTCGGTGAGCTGATCGGCTCGGTAGGCGGTAATGAGAGTATCAGTGCCTTCCGTTGCGATGGTGTAAGCCCTTCGGCCTGTCGCTCTTGCCAGTATTCCCTGTGCGTCCGCTTCTTCTTTGGTGAGTTCTGAGTTTTGGACGAAATCAACATAATCTTTTACCTTGCCCTGGCCTTCACGGATATTCAGCATTGCGTCAAGGGTGGCGGCCTGATCCCGGCCAAACCCTTCAGACTCATAATGATACTGTGCCGGAATGGTTTCTTCACCACTTCGCGTGGCTAAATCTAAACGGTGTCTGCCGCTGATGACTTCCTTGCTGCCGTCGTTGCGTACCCACACTTGAATGGGTCCGACTCCGGTACGGTCAAAGGTTCCGCCCAGCTGTTCTACAATCCCTTTTTGATTGGCTCCTGATTTAAACTGCGGTACGTCTTCACTCAATGACAGTTCGTTAACGGGGGCTTCAATGATCTGGCTCCCGGTGACCTGATGCTCGCTTGGTGTTTCTGCTTCTGGTATTTCTAAAGAGGGTTCGGCACCTTCCGAAACAGGCGCTTCAGCTTCGCCCGGTGCAAGTCGTTCAGAGGCTGGAATACTTTGGTTCTGTTCTTCCACAGGAAAGAGGGCTGTATCTGTTCCGGTGTCAGTGAGTTCTGTGCTATCAGGCTCAGTTCTTCCTCTGGGCTGATCAGTAGCGGGGGCTTGTGTTGGGGGAACATTGGCCGTCTCCTGTTGGACGTTGGCAAACATCTGTTTTACTGTTGCCTGCTGTTCTTCTGGCAGGGTATCCAGCACTTCCTGTTTGAGCCGGATACGTGAACCTGTTTCATCGGTGACTATTTCCGTAGCGGCATCCACAAAGGCATCAAAGTTTTCGTAGCCTAATGAACCTGCTGTTTTATCCAGACGTTTATGTTGCTGCTGTTTGACTTGGGTTTTAACAACGTCAGAGACTTTGGCTCTGCCGCTGGCCAGTGCGGGCAGAGCTTTTGTCAGTGCGAGATCGCCAGCAACACTGAGAGCAACACCAAAGCCAGCCTGTGTTCCCCTGGCTTCAATATTTCCTTTTAGGCTCATTTCTTCAGAGCCTTCGGGGCGACTGGCCAGATCGTAAGGCAAGCCGATGGCTGTACCTTCTGCAATACTGCCTGCTGTCGTTGACGGTGCTCCACCTCTGCTAATAACGCCAGCTGTGCCGGATGTGGGTGGTCCGGCTTTTAAGGCACGATTGGCTTGCAAGACTTTTGCATTACGTATCAGTGAGCCTGTTGCGGCCATAGGTAAAGCTGATCCAGCTATTCCACCTACCAAGCTGGATACAGGGTACTCAGCTCTTTCTTTCTGGTAGAAAATTCGCTTGGCTCTTTCGTCCGCCACTTCTTCAGGGTTGGCTGAGTTAAGGCGTTCTTTATCAGGTGCAAAGGCATAGTTAAATGAGGCACCTCTTGCGACACCTCTCTGACGTTCAATACCAGATGGTGAGAAGTGCCCAAGTTTTTCAGCAGCCCAGGCTAATGGATTTCCCGATTTGGAAACACCTTTGCCGAGAGTTTCCAGTGCGGACATTTGTTCGTCGTACTGACCTTTCAACTCCAGATATTTGTCTCTGGTCATTCTGGAAATTTGCAGTTGTTTTTTTAATTTGGGTGTAAGAACGGGTTCTATCAGTCGAGTAATACTTGCTTCCTGATCAGGGGACAGTTTGCCGGTTTCGATCTGTCCGAGGATCTTTCCAAATTCCTGACCTCTCAGGCTGTGAACGCCAAGGTTCCAGTCTTTTTCTATTTGTGGCAGGTCTCTGGCGGGGGCTTCAGGCTTGGGCAGTGTGCCAGCCGTTGGGGATGGGAGGAAATTACTGCTCTTCATCCCGGTCAGGGGTTCTGTATCCTGTTTTTCCCAGGCAGAGAGTGCTTTTTTGTATTGCTGATCTTCCGCCTGCAGAACGCTTTGGCTCATCTGCCCGGATTGGTAAAGCTCAACAAAGGGGTTGGCTTCTGGTATGGGCTGTTGAGATTGGGCGATGGATTTTTCCATAGTGCCGGATTCATAGAGAGCGACGAAAGGGTTCTCATTGGCCGGTTTTACCTGAGCCTTCTGAATGGACTCCTCCATAACGCCAGATTCATACAAGGCCACAAAAGGGTTAGCAGGTTGCTTTGCGGCAACTGGCTGTTGTTTTGCGGGGGGTACTTTTGCAGGGGGCACTGTTACGGGGGGAATAGAGCCCGCTGGCGCGGGTCGGTTGCTGATCTGGGCGATCACTGAGCTGTTAGCCGGTGTTTTTTGCCTTTGTCCCTGAAACTGATCAAATAATCCGGCTGGGTCTGGTTGTTCCATATTCATAGGGCATTACTCAGGCTTCCATTGAATACCGATGGAAGACAGGTACTGTTGCATAACGTTGGCAGGTACGCCGCTGTTTATGGCGTCAATGGCCATGAGGTTGACGGACTCCTGAGAAATATCGAAACCCTGTTCAACCAATACCTTTTGTACTTTTTCCAGACTTTCGCCCCTGTTCACGGATTGCCAGGCGATATTGACCGCATTGGGTGTTAAGGGCTGTGCGGCGGAGTGTTGAGCAGATGGTGAAACAGATTGGGCAGCTGTTACCGGTGAAGCCGATCTGCGTGATCTTGTTTGTTCTGGCGTGAAGGTCTCGTCAGTGGCGTTTGGTGTATTACTTTCCGCTGCATGTGTTTTGAGTTGGGTGAGGGATTTGTTTAATTTGTCAGTGTTGGCCAGAATGGCTTTCTTTTCGTCTTCCTCCTGTACCAGATTATTAATGATATCAGTGCTATTCGCAGGCAAGGGTTGACCGCGGCGTTCGATGGCCCACTGTTCTTCAGAGTTCTTAATTATATCATTTTTATCCAGTCGTCTGCCTGTGACGGGGTTGTGTACATTGCTTCTGACAATGGTTGACCAGGATTTTTCAGGGAGTTCTGCGGGACTGCTTTTCAGAATTTTTGCGGCTTCAGCCTCGGATATTCCCCAGAGTTTTGCATAGTAGGCGGTATTCAGCATATCGGTCGTGGGTTTGGTGGTTTCTGTCGGTATGTTCAAGGGCTGCCCCTGATTGCCCGTTATATCCATTTTTTGAAATCCGCCAGAGGGCGTCAGGCTAAAAAAGCCCTGTTCGGTCTTGCCGTCCGCGCCGACTATCTCTGCTTTCTGAATGTCGAATATTGATTTGTCCTGTACTACATCTAATGCGAGTAAAGGATCGGTGATGAGGTCGAAGTTTTTCTCTAGGTTTTGCAGCCTGAACGCAGCCTCATCTGCTTTAGATTCGTTCTGCCGATAGACATGAGGCTTGTACTCTTTGCCAAGGCCGATATTGATCTTGCCCTCATCGGTCTGGACATTAGGAATAGCGTCTGCAAAAGCATCGGCGGCCAGTCTTGCTGTCCGCGCTTCAGCCATAGCTTTGGGGTCTAAACCCGCTTTATTGTAAGCTTGGAAAAGTTGTAACTCCTCTGGCCTGCCAAAGGTCTGGGGGCGCAGGGGGACTTGCGGGTTTTGTGCCTGTTGTTTTTGTTGTTCGAGAGTCACCACTTTATTAAGAGCTTCTGCAGCTTGTTGCTCTTTGAGGGTTTGCAGTTTCGTTGCTTTTTGAATGGCGAGCTGGGTCTCCATTTCCCGAATGGGTCGAAGTCTTTTGGCTCTGTTTTCACCAGCCCACTGCTGGAGGCCATCAAAAAATCCCATAATCAATTAATCACTTAAAATAAAAAATTTACATCAGCGTTGGCATCCCAGCTACCACTATCACTGGAACTTGTAGAGTATTGCCCCTTACCGCCATAGTAAATCTGACTCAATAATGCCAAGTCCTGAGCGGTTAGTTGTGCGTTTGCTAAATCCGCCTGATACTGTCGCATCGCTTCCTGACTCGCCAGCCCGGTCATAGCGGCTTCCACTTCCTGATTAATGGCGTCTTGCTGAGTCATGTAGTTTTCAGTGGCCTGCTGGTTTGCTTGCGTGTTCTGGGCATAGGTTAGAGATGAGTCAGTATTGATCTGGTCAGTTTGATTGGCGTAACTGGTATCTAAAGCCGATTGTCGTGTTGCTCCAGCTCCACCAATGGCCTGTAACTCTGCTTGTGTGAGAGCGTTGTAATGGGTGGGGTCTGTGCCTTCTACAGCCCATGAACCAAGACGACCGCCAGATAAAGCACTCAGCGAGGCAAAGTAGGCTTCTAATTCTTCAGGGGTTGACGTTCTGCTTGACGCTTCACTTTCAGATGAGCTTGAACCACCACCTACACTCATGCTGTTATCCTCCTGCCCATTGGAAAAGACGACCAGCGCCATACCGGGGTATCCCGGTTCCACAAATGAGCATTAATACTTTTAGCTTCAGGGTTGGCCTGTTTCGCCATATGGACTAGCCCTTTGAAAACACCGGACGGCAAACCTTCACGAACAACAACATTGGACAGGTAAATGTTATTTCCCTGTTTTATGGGAATGTGCTGGAAATAACAGCCCGGCAAACCGTACTCTTTTACTTGTTTCAGACTGGTATCGTCGAGGTTATACCAGCTGATCCAGCCCAGAATCCTGAGTGTGTCAGGCTCCACAATCATCGCCCACCGATTCGACGTCCACTCATATTGAACAAATGCTGTCAGCACCTCGGCTTTGATATGCCTGTAGCCATAACCGCTATGGGTACGCATCAGGTGAATAATCTCGTCCGCCCGGTTTTTCATGGTGATACCTGCTAACGCCAGGGCTCTATCAGATAACCAATGATGGAAACCGCCAGCCTGCCGCTGCCTTCTGGCCTGCTGCCAAGGTTAACCAGGTTAATCCAGCTTCCTGGTAAATAATCGCCTGCCTGCATTCCTGTCACAGGTGCGCGGCTAACCTGCTCGGAATCTGAAGAGAGGGTAAAGGACGCCAGATCATGTTCGTCGGTGGCAAACTTCAGAGCCATATCCATGACGGGCGCTTTCAATGCCGCCAGATCAATCCGTTCCAGAACAAAGCCTTCAGGGGTTTGTACCAGCTTGCCGGTCTGGTTTGTTTCCAGAGTCAGCTCTTCAATATCAACGTAAAGAGTCGCCTTTCTTTCGACTGAATTGCCCGGCCAGCGTTCTGGCATCAACTGGGACAGGTCAACCAGTGGCAGCTCTTCATCCTTATTTAGCTTTTCATCCTTATTTAGCTCTGCTTCCTGCTCTTCTGACTTTGGCTCTGCGGTTTTTTTTGACATAGTGCATACCTCTATAACAACCCATTACAACAACACGAGGGTAATATCTGCGTCCTGATCGGCGGTGAGAATCAGCTGAGTGGTGTCCATTACTCCCGAGCGCCATACATTGACGACACTGGACGTATCTATCACCAGCCAGCCTGCCGGAACTCTGCCCAGTTCGTGCTGGAGAGTGAAAGGTTCCATGGCTTTGACTGACAAAGGGATAGGCTTGGATCGAAACCGGGGTGTCAGTTTTAACTCAGTCTCCTGAGAAGGGTAATTAGCCGGTTGATTCATGCGATTCGCTTCCAGATATAAACACAGTAATAGGGCTGCAGATTGTTGTGTGGGACATTACTACCTGAAATTTCAGTTTCATAAACTGATCTGGTGCTTCGGGAAAGATCGCCACTTGTACCATCAACGTGACGGTCACCATAGCCAAGGGTTGTGTAGCTATGAGTGTGTTCTGGTAATTCTTCAACGGTCAATTGATGCTCTTTTTCACCACCTGTCTGGCCTGGAGCCTGAAAATCCTGATCTACTTCATATTCCGGGTCGTAGTCCGGGTCGCCTTCTTCAGGTTCAACGTCTACGCCTACCAATGCATGGCCTTTGCTGATCAGTAACCATTCGCCATAACCCAACTTGTCAGCTGGATCTTCATCACTTTCGCTGATGTGAATATCGCCAACCTGGTACTGAACCTCTTCAATCGCTTCTTCCAGATCAAGCTTGGTGGCCAGGTTTTCATAACCTTCAATATTCTCGATAGCTATGGAGCCACCCTGCAAAGCAACAATGGCCTCATTCAGACGGGCAAAATTCCTCTCTGCTGCCTCAATAGACGTGAATGGCTCAATAATAACGCCACTCATGCTGACGCCCTCCGGGTGAACTGGTATTGCGGGTCAAAGCTGTGGAGCCTGACATAGCCCGTGGATTCTATTTCATGTTCAAACTGGTCATTAGCGACTTCTAGTGGTGCTTCCAGATAGAGCCTCTGGGAATGATCTTCATAAACCACCTGCAATGGATCGGTACTGATAACGATTTCCGGTGGAACCACCCGCCATAAAGAGAAATACTGTTCTGAAATAAAAGTGTCAGTAAAATTCGGGTAAACCCGGTAAGTGGTCGAGCTCAGGTAAGTGCCTTCCATGCTCATGTAAACCCGGTTCAACGCTGCCTGTCCGTAAAGATTGGGTTGTACTGGCCAGGTTCTAAGACGGCTTTTTACCCCTTCACGAATACCTGTCATCCATACATCTGGCGCATACTTTGAACCTCTCAGCCATAAACCCCGGTCGCCATACCAACCGGGCTGACCGCCAACCATCACCAACCCCTTGAATGGATAGTCAGATTGATAGGGAGGAATGATTTCACCCCATTCCCGGCTATAGGTGTTGTAGGCGAACAGTCTTTCGGTTATCAGTACATAAAGGTATTCACCTCTGGCATCCAACAGAAGTTCCGCATCGTAATCAGGCCCATAGAACACTTCTTCAACAGACTCACTGATGGGGTTTGGCCGACCCAGTTCATAAACGCCCTGAACATAGCGATTGAACAGTGGGCTGTCTGAGGGATCGAACCCCGAGGTCGGCGGTCGTGGGCGAGCATTGGGATCGAAGGACGGCAATGAGGCCGCCGAGA
>WLWF01002502.1_pt1 | contig 13207 bp, 20 predicted proteins | sample 6718331 | NCBI WGS metagenome assembly WLWF01 (sample SAMN12718692, study PRJNA515312) | sponge metagenome | isolation source: marine sponge | host: Mycale hentscheli | place: New Zealand: South Island, Marlborough, Capsize Point | collected 2003-05-01
TATTAAGCGCTACTGATGTAGACGCTGCTGGTGTTATGATATCCCTATCAAGTGCAGGTCCTGCTGGTAACAGTTGTACATTCTCTGTATTTGTGTCTTTTGGTAGCTCTAATTGCCCTTTAACTCTCGACATCTCGTAATCTAGTTAATAATTAATATTCCATCATTTTTCCTTTCTTCATCTTTCCTTTCCCCCTTTTCATCTTTCTATTCTTCATCTTTCCTTTTTTCATTGGGCTTTTCTTCCCCTTCATTGTTGGTTTCCTAGTAACCTTGCTACTTAGTAATCCATAAACTGTCTTTGCTAAATTAGCCATTTTTATTTGTTTATAACTTAAATTAGGGAGGCCTAAACCCCCCCCCTATAAATCTATTTAACAGGGACTGCTATTGCTGTAGGCGCTGTTCTATAGAAAACTGTAATAGTTACAGAAGTATCACCTCCTGTGATTTCTCCTAAAAGAATATTTGCTACGATTGGTGCATCTGCAGTTGGATCTAGACTAATAGTAGCTGTACCCACAGCACTCTGTGGAACTTCTACTCTCTTTTCTTCAGTTGTCTGATCTAAAAAACCTGCTGAGGCTGTGCCTGTAACAATTGTTCCTGAACCATCAGTGTATCTAAGAACTAGGTCTTCACCTGCTCCAATTACATATGCTGTTCCATCTGTCTTGTAAATGTCCATTCCTGTTACTATATGCGCATCACCTGATTTCTCTGGAGCTGCAATAATAGTCTTTGGAGTTGCATTTAAAGCTAGAAGTTCCTCACTTGTAATTTTTACTGTAGCAGTGTTAATAACTTGATTGCCATCTACACTAAATGCTCCAGTAAGATTTGTTCCACTTCCTCTCATATTTCATTTGAATAAAATAAAATCATGCGATTACCCTATATATCGCGAGGTAAGTATCCTTAAAGAAGGTAACTTGTACCGTCTCCCTTAGATGCTGTAAATCCTAAGAAACTAGATGCTCCGTAAGCGTACTTATCGTTAGCGTATTTCATTAGAACTTGATTCTTTTTTACTACTTCTTCGTCGTATACTCCATTAGAGTATCCTACTCCGATTAGTACATTGAAGTATTGTTTCATTGACTCCACATCACAAACTCCCCACATTCTATCCCAGTAGTTAGCATTTGATGTCTTAGCAACAGCTGTCTCACCATTTTGCCTAGCTGCTTCATAAGAAACAAAGTCTAGTACTGCAACATCAAAGTTAGCTCCTTCTACGAAGAAGTTTCTGTTGTTATCTGCAGTATCTGGTTTAAGAACTGAACCTACATCAGCAATTTGAAATGCTTCTTCTTGTAGATCTCTAGCAACCCATAGACAAGCTTTTCTCTTAGATGCTCCTAAGCTTAGTAGATTACCTGATCCAGAAACTGTACTTCTTAGTACATCTCTAAGTGCTAATGCATTGTCGTATGTTAGTGGTCTTTGAACTCCATCTGCGAATGTATTTGTCTGTGCTGCTCCCCCATCATATCTAAGGTGTCCTGTTGAAGCCAATGGCTTTCCATCTGACAATAGTTGTGTTGGTGTGAACGCATTTCTAATATATCCGAAGATTTTTAAATCTCTAGTATACTCTAGTGTTCTAGGTAAGTTCCTAGCTCTTTTTTCTACTTCACCATGTTGATCTGTTTCAACTAAATTTGAACTAAATCCTTTTGACAATCTATATGTCTGTCGACTGTAGACTGTTCTGAATCCATCAGTATCTTCGTCAATTGGTGAATCTCCTAGATCTCCTACTTCTTGTAGGGGTCCATTTGCTGCATATGTTTTGTCTGTATAATCTAGCCTATTTGTAGTTGATACATTAAACATGTAATTATAATCTCCTTTTAGTATCTTAGACTGTTCGTCTTCAATATAAGAGTTAATCCTGACATCCCAATCTTGAAAAGTATTAGGACTTTGAATTCCTCCTGCCATCTTTCAATAAATAATAATTTAAATTTACTCTACGCTATAGCTGCTGCTATTGCAGTTGCTGGTCGTAGTAATTGTACATATACTCTATCTTCTCTATCAGGGTATTTATCATCCACTCTTACAGTGAATAGATCTAATCCTGTTAGTGTTGTGCTTGCAGAAGACTCTTGTGCTCCCATTGGGGCATCAACCTCTACTGCTAATCCAACATGCATGTTCGCACTAGAACCTGTAGTTCCAAATGCAGTTGTTGTTCCTCTAGAAACTGTTGATAATCCATCGTCAGCAAATAGTGAAACTTCGATTACATCTCCTGCGTAAACAGGTAGTAATTCAACTAACTCTCTCTTAGCACTATCTCCAGCTAGATCATCATTGTCTGCTGCAAATGTATAACCATATGGTTTTACGTCTGTAGATTGAATTAGTGTCCCTTGTCTATCACCATCATCTGTGATTGGTAAATCAGCATTTTTTCCTGAGAAAAATCCTGTAACAATATATCCAGTGAATTGTCCTACTGCATATTTGTCTTGACCACCTTCATTAAGTGTTGGTGCTGCGATAGTTCCATCTGCTGCTTGTACAAACTCTCCAATAGAGAATGTTGTGCTGCTTTTAGCAACTACCTTTCTTCTAGTTCTTTCAGCTGCTCTACTTCCAATACTTGATCTAACAAGAGTTGGTGTGTTTGGCATTCTGTAGTTATCCATTAAAAATAATTAATATATAAAAAAAAAGCTACCAATTTTACTTGGTAGCCAATCTAGTTTGTTACTATTCGTTTAGTTATTCCTTGAGGAGAAGTTCCTTAATAGTATTTCTGCCATCTTCGGATTCTTCTCTAATTCCTGTTCATACATTCTCTGTTGGTTTGCAGTTAAGTTTGCCTTTGGAGCACTACTAGCCTTGTTGCTAGGTTCTGATCCTCCAGGGTTACTTGCTACATTCCTAGCATTTGCATTGGAATAACCTAGTAATTCACCTTGCTTCCTAGCGGATTCTAATTGATCCTCTCTAGGTCCATATAGATCATTATATGCCTTCTGTAATGCCTCTGTTACATTGTTTGAAGCTCCCGAGTCAACTAACTTGCTTGCTCTAATCATCACTGATTCAGCCTTAACAGCTGCTATATCTGCTTGCTCTGGTGATTCCATCTTAGATGGGTCCAATTCAGATGCAATTGAATATAAAGTGCTCTTTAGTTGCTTCTGACCTTCAATCTCTGAAACTCGTCGGTCAATCATCTGACTTATAGAATTAGGATCTACATTCTGCAAAGGTGCCTGATTGCTACCTTGCTGCCCATACCTTGTTGCATATTCTCCTAAGTCTTGTCCATATTTAGTGAGATAATCCTGTCTAAATGCTTCGTATCTAGTCGGGTCTCCCTTCATATAGTCTTCAACCTTGCTGAAAGCTTGCGTATATGAACTCTTTTCTTGCTCTATTTTCTTAAGCTTTTGAGATAATTCATTTCGCTCCTTTTCAAGTGCAGAGATTTTGCCTCGTTCGGCATTGACATTTCTTTGGGTTGCGTTCTCAGATTGAGAGGCGTTTCCGTTATTTTGCTCTGTAGTATTTGAAGTTACATTCTGGATACTACCATCTCCAGAGGTATTTGAACTTATATCTGCTTGTCCCGTTCCGCTATCGATACTTGCAGAGGAGTCGATATTGTTCATTTGTTCGTCTGACATATCTGTCGTCTAATATATAAAATAACACTATTTCTCTATCTTTTCAAGATGTTTCTTGGCATTTTGCTTTTCTTGTTCTGTTGCTACATATACTTCCCAGTGGCCTTGACCTACCTGAGACTTATTGCCAGCACCTAAGAAATAGAACACTGGCTTTATTGCAATACCTTCTTTTACAATGGTTCTAGCAATTAGGGCGTCTATCTTGCCAAACACTCTTTTGATCTTCTTCTCCATCTGGACGTCATTCTCCTTTAACTCTTCTTTAATCTTCTCTTTTTTTGTTTGCTCTTTTGATTTCATCTGTTACTTTTTTAATGATTTGGTTAATATAAAATTTAACATAGTACATCCCCTTGTATTCTAATGCTTTATTAGCATCTATTCCACTGGTTACGCTACTAATAGTTTCTCTATTAAGTTTAGCTTGCAATATCCTATCTACTATCTGTATAGACTTCCTAAAGCTATCAGTCTGTATGTAATCTGCTTCTTTGTCTGTTAATAGTTCTAAGTCTTTCATGTTTTTTTATAATTCTTAAAATAGCGGCATACCTCCAGCATCTCCTAATCCCATCGTTCCTTCAGCTCCTTCAGGTGGCATCATACCTCCCATATCTCCTCCCATTTGAGGTGGAGCAGGTGGTGCTGTCATTTCTGATGCATTAGACATAGCCTTCATAGGTGCCATTTCTTTTGGTGTCAAATCAGTCTCTAAGTGCATTTGTACTCTCTTTATCAAGTCTAAGGCTTTTGCATACTCTTCAGGTGATAGTAATGGCATTCCTTCAGCATCAGTAGCTATCATCTCTGTCATAGTAGTCATTAGTAGACTCGAGTGTGCATGATTATGAATAGCACTTCTACCTGGTACTCCTGGTACTTCTTGTCCTGATTCCATTATCTGCTGTTCTATCATTGCCTCTCTAACTTCCGCTTCACTATCCTCTTCCTGCATCATATCTTGTAATGCCTTAGGTAAGTTATATTGTCTTACATAATCCTTAACTAATTCCATAATCATTGGATTTTGCATTAGCTTTGGATTAGCTAGTATAGGTATAAGCTGTGCAAATGCTTTATCAAGTGCCTGTAGTCTTACACTCTTACTCATAGCAATCATGCTGTCTACATCTATCATGAAGTCTATTTGTCCACTAATTTGCATATACTCAGGCTTTAGTTCAATAGTCGAATCTGTAGTGGCTCTCTTCATCTTTAGCTTACCTTCTTCATCTTCCTCTACTGCCATCCCTTTCATTCGAATCTTTTTGTAGACTCTAGTAATCCCATTCTCTTCTGCTTCTGCAATCTCTTCATAGGATTCAGGTAAGAATTGTTGTAATAAGCTTACATATTGTCTATAAGCCTCTCTCTCTCCTTCTGCCCATAACTTAAAGAACTTCCTAATCATTTTCTGACTAGACTCCATAACTAACAGATTGTTTCTAACTGGCTGATTAGTTGGCATTGCATACTGCATCGGGTTAATTCCTGTTACCTTAACTGAATCCTCCTCAATAGTTCTAGACAATGCTGATACATCAAACCTAGGCCCTGGTATCTCTAAGAACCTAATGCTTGCTGGTGATATATCCCCATCCACATTTATCTTTAAACCTGGTGTGATCCTATTATATTGGCTATCAACTGATTCGAATACTTCATCTCTTATTAATGCAGGTGGTGATTGTGCAATCCTACCTTGCTGTATTTGTAAGTTCCTAAACACTTCTACCTCTTCTTGCTGAGATTCAACTAACATTGGTAGTGAAATACCCCAGAAAGTTTCTGGTAGCTGTAAATACCTATGAACTACGAATGGTAATTCTTTATGATTAAAAGGTAATGGCCCATCTCTTAAGATTACATCATTAACAAGAATAACGTACTTATCTGTGTACTTATTATAGTATCTTAGTACTTGTACCTTATCCCCCTCTAGTTCTTCATCTACCCTTAAGAAAGGTTGTGTAGTTCTATCATGGTTATAATTATTTGCTGCAGTCTCGTAAGAAACTATCTTGTTTATATTCTTTCTAATAATATAAGGATCCTCGCTGTTTTCAAACTCATGATATGCAGTATCTACACTCATAATGTTCCTCCACACACAATCATAAACCTCATGTGCCCCCTTAGTCATTGTAGTACCTGTTGGTGATACGAAGAAATCATATATATTAACTGGAACTTTTAGCAACCCTTCATATGTAACAATCTCTTCTGTCTTAGTAACTGGCTTCCCTTCTTCTTTAATCTCTTTCTCAAACATTTCAAAGTCCTCTTCTCCTAGGTCCTCCACTCTTTTATTGATCTCTATCTCTCTATCCTCCTTACCTAAAACTAATTCCACCTCTTTCGTGCTTCGTTCGTAACCAACATACTCTACAGATGTACCATATAAAGATGCCCTAAACTTAGAATCAGAGTTAATATAATCCATATTATGAATCGACTCTTCATGAGTAATAGTTGCAGCAATAATATCCACATTCACTTGTTCTAAGTAATCAATAGCTTCCATATAAATAGCTGTACCTGAATCCATTGCTTCTGCCTTAATTGCTTCAATTGGTGAATAGGAAATTGGTACCCTCATGTTTGGATCATCATTCGAATAATCCCTATACATCATATATGCTCTAATAGATCTATTCCAATGTAATGCCCAATCAGTTCCTTTAGAACTATTCCTGTCTACCTGAGATTTGTTAGAATTCCTATTATCAACAATTTCTTCAGCTGGTATCGAGTAAGGACATGATGATGCCTTATGATCAGCCATTCTAAAGTACCTTTGCCTAATAGTTAGTGCTAGATCGTATTCTTTCTTATTCCCCCATTTATTCTTATATTTTCGTAGATCAGGGTTAAACTCTTTAATTACACCCTTCTCTTTCTCCCCTTCTGAGATCATGCAGTTTCTTTAACAAGTAAGTTAATTAGATCCTCTCTAGTCTTTCCTTTAAGAGCAGTCTTTGTCTTAGCAAATGGTGTTGCTAGCTTCTTTAACTGTTCAAAAGAAAGAGCATCATATGGTGTTTTCTCTGCTTCGATTAATGCTGCAGGCTTTAGTATCTTGTCACCCTCAGATACAACTATATTGCCATTAACAACAGTTGGTCTTTCCATTAGATACCCTTGCACCCAACTCTTAGATACATCTAGCTCTGCTTCTTGCCCAGGCGCTAGCTTAAAGAAGCCAAACTTTACCTGTGCATATAACTCATATGATTGATCTCCATGCGTGTGGTCTTTAATCTCGTTTAATAAACCACTTGCTTCTGCTTGCTCTCTATGACTAGTATTCCAGAATTCAAAAGACATGTGCTCACTATATGTGAATGCACCGTTAATCATTGCAATTGTCTTTAGCTTATCTAACTCTGTAGCTGGTTGCCCTTGCTTTTTAGGTGGCCTAAACACTGGATTGATCTTTAATGTGTTTACACAAAAATCAAACAGATCATCTTCTGATAATTCTCTTAGACTCTTAACCCCTAGCTCTGCTAACTCGCTGCTTAGTGATAGATTCTTAACTTTATACATATTTATAATTTAATGAATAATATACAATTGTACTTTTATAACTTTATAATATCAATAATATCTTTCTTTGGTATCTGAAACTGTTGGCTTTTCTCTAATATAGCAGCTTCTTTTGCATCTTTAAATACATATTCGCTTAATTTCTTTACATTCCTAAGAATTTCTTCCGCTTTCCTTAGCTTTCTACCTTCAAGCTCAATCTCCCCTTCTAGGAGAATTGCCTTCTTAACGAGCTTTTCATTTGGTATAGTAAACTTAAGTATGCCTCCCTCTACCTTAGAGAATTCCTTATAGAACTTCTTACGCCTTTTAGACCGCCCATTGAAATAGAATACTTCGTGTGTGTAATCCATATTAATAACTATTTAAACTATCTATACTAACTTTCATTTGATGTACGCTTTGTAAGTCTATTGGTCTTGAGTGACCAACCGCCATATATCTAAACGCATCTGCATAATCCGTTGCATCTTCTTGTTTAGGCCGTTCCTTCCACATTCCAGTCTTCATGTCTCTCTCTCTTCTATATTTCTTAAGCATCTTTATACCTAGTTCACATTTAGATAGATCAAATACACAACGCTTAAATATCTGCCTGCTTGCCTCTATCCCATCTGCTATTGAAACCCTTGGAACTGTTATGAATGTTATACCTTGCTTAGCTGCAATCTCTTTCCTAGACAATCCGCTACCTGTGAAGTCTCTATTATCTATGTCATGAGGAGCATTATGTGTACCATAGGAGTAAGGGGTTCTTAATACATAATCTATAGCACCATCCATCCCAAAGCCTGTCTGTGCAAAGCATTCTATTACATTAATTTGATCACCCGATCTTTGTGTAAACCAGATAACTGTTGGGTGGGCTACGCCTAAGTCCCACCAAGTGTCTACTAATAAATTAGGATCATACAGACCACTTTGGACCACCCTGTTCTCTTTATAAACACTCATGAACTCTTCTGTGTAGAATGCACCATCTTCTATATAACTCCAATCGTTCTCTACATACCTCTTCTTTTCTCTCTCTGGTAATGTATCTAATAATTCTTTGTAGTCTGCTTCTAACTCTGTAAAATCTGTTTGTATAAATGCTCTGTGGTTTAGAATACTATTGTCTAATGAAGGGTCTCTGAACTCTTCTTTCACCCAACCTTGAGAAGGATTGCAAGTAATAATCATGAATGGCCTGACCTTTTTATTATTCCATCTACCTAACCTAGTTATTAACAAACTCTTACCGCTTACATCTACTTCATTACCCTCCTCTATATGTGCACATGTCAATTCTAAACCTTTTAGTTTATTCCAGTCAGGGTCTTTTGTTATATCCATCTCGAAGAATTCAATTGAAGAGTTGCTATCTGTTAGCGTGATCTTAGGTGAAGAACCACCAATGGGTTCATATGGTACTCCTAGCATTTCCAGTACTTTAATATATGTATGCCAGACAGTCTTTCTAGCTGTTGTTAGATTACGTCTAAATACTCCTATCCTAAGGTTATCTATATCTTGTGCAAGCATAACGAATGCAGCGCATGAAGTAAATGTCTTACCTGTTCCTGCTGTTCCTGCATAGAGTATTTCTGAATATTCTTGTGCTAAGAACATCTTGAGAAAGCGCTTTTGTGTTGGTTTCCATTTTATTGGGAATTCCATTATTACTCATATAACTTCCAATACTTCCTCCAGAAGCCTTCAATCATACTCTGATGTATGTAACAAAAACTCTCCTCATTCTCTGATGCCCATTCCCTATCTTCTTTCTTTACTGGTGGCAATTTTAATATGTTGTAATAGTAATGAAACGTAGCATGTAAGAACTCGTGTGCTACCACTCCAGCCCCCATTAAGTCTAAACTAAAATACACTTTACCTATATTTGAGAGTAGTTCTTCAGTACCATCTTCATGTACTACGTATTTATAGTAATTGCTACATAATGCATCGGCATCAAAATTACACTCTTTCCCTACTCTCTTCCTGTCCCTACATATCTTATTCAACATTTCCTGCTTACTCTCAGCAATATAACACCAATAATAGTATTTAGAATCTTCTATTTTTATCTTGAACCTATTCATCTTGTAGTACAGATCCTATTCCAAACGATACACTCTTATCCTTTGTTGTTATATCTGTTTTTCTTTTTATATTCCAGTCATCGAATTTCCTTTCAATAATCCATGATTTTGACTGCCAGTTATTCTCTCCCTCGAACACCTTCTTTAAAAGGATCTTCTTAGTTATTATTAGATTCTTTTTTATAACATGTGCAATCTGCTTGTATCTTTGCTTGTTGTAATCGGAAGTAGTTTTATCCTTAGAATTACCTATAGCGTGTGCTTTCCATTCTTTAAATGTCTCGTAACTAAACCTATCTTCCTCACCTAAAAGGTCATTTACAACTATACATAGTTCATTTTCAGTAAGATAGTTATTTTCTCGTTCAAGTAGTGCTTTTTCGAAAGCCTCTATGATGTTATCGTTTATTAGTGTGTCTCTCATATATATTTCCATTTAAAACCTCCTGCTGTCTTTCTACTCCCCCTTGCTACACGAGATATATGACTACTGTGGATCTTAGTTCTTCTTTCAGCTTCCTTCCCTGAAGAATATGTATTAATTATTTTATCGTCTTTTAATTGCACGACCTTCTTACTAACACTCTCAATTGCTGCTATCCTATTCTCTCTCCAGGTGCAGAGCCTAATATTATTAATAGAATAACCTTCTTTGTTATTGATTCTATCTACAGATGGTTTTAGCTCCTTAGTATAGGCTGACTCTTCCCAGTTTCTAAAAAGAGATGAAAAAGTAGCTTGCTCATCTTCTATCCACCTATAAAAGTCTATTTTTGGCATTATTACTCTATTGTAATCTCTAGCTCGTCGCCTCATACCTGCATAAATATTTGTAATAGTGCCCTTCTTTGTTCTACTATATTTTAGATTTGTAGGATTTTTGCTATTAGTTAGCTTTATTGGCATCCTTTCTTTGTTTTTTCCTTTCATATCTTTCATTCTTACTTATTTGTTTCTTCAATGCTTTGTGGTCTGCTTCCTTTAATAATTCTTGCATTTCTTTTAATTCGTCAAATGTGGGCTCCTCCTCTTTACTTTGGTCGTTGTAGTGTGACTCTAATGCTTTCTTCCTTGCTTCCTCTGAGTTTATTAATTTCTCTATAAATTTTTTAAGGTCTGGTAATACAAAGAATTCATCCTCTAGATGTTCTGCATAATCATCAAACTCTACTTCCCATTTCTTTTTCACTTCTTATTATTTTTAAAGTATTGGATTTGTTTCTCGCGTTTAAGAGCGGCAGCTTTGGAAGAATAAGTCCCAAGTTTTTTCTTGCCGTTCTTAGAATACAGCACATATTTGTTACCTTGTTTCTTGATCATATATATTTATACCATAAAAGAGGTGCTAAGATCTAGTTGTTGCTTTAATATTTATCTATTACTTTTTTCACAACTATACTTAGATCATTACGTACTTTAGTCCTGCTTATTCTAGGTAACTCCTCAGTAGCGTCTACTATTGCTTTATTTAATTCTTTTGCCATAGAGCCTATTGCAGTAGGTCTGCTTTCCTTCCTATCTAGAATTGCTTGTATTCTCTTGGTATCTGCTTTAGCCTTATCTCTTTGGTATCTAAGGTCATCTAACATATCTATATAATCTTGCTCTGTTCTTTTAACTACTCTTCTTTTACCTAAGCCTCTTATTATTCTATCCATCCTTTAGTTTATCATTGTATATATAGTTAGTGCTAGCACAACCCCACTAATAGTAGCTGCGATATACCCGTGGATATTAGATGTTTTTAGTGCTTCTGATAGTTGTTTATCCACCTCCTTTTCTTTCTTTAAAGCTTCCTTACTAACTTCTTCTAGATATTTAGTAAGAGACATAACCTCATAGTAATCACCCAGCTGTGCTGCAAACTTATGCTTTCTATACGCATTCCTTATTGATTGTTTATCTAGGTTTATATCTTCATGCTCTACCTTTCCTGGCGTAGATTCGAAATAAGCATGTATTGTATCTACTAGATCGGATAGAATGTTAAAAGCGGATGTATCGCTGAATATATTCAGAGCCTCTTCTTTAACAGCCTTTCTGATTCGAGATGTATTGGTCATGTTGAAGTAATAAAAAATTAATTAACAATTGATCTAGTCCAGAAACTTAGAAATTCCATGACTCTGAAATTAAATCCAGACTAGATAAGTTATTAACTAAAATAAATCTTTATGTTCAATCTCTTCAATTACTCCTGTTTTAGTATCCCAGATTTGTGCATCATCAAACTTCTGCCTACAACTACCCACTGCACATATCTTTAAGTAATCTATACATTCCTGCCTTGTTTTAAAGCTTGTTCGTAGATCACTAACACCTCCGCCTGGATAATATTGGTCAAACGCAAATACTAGATATCGTTCTAATACAAAGTTTTCTAATGTATATTTAGTTCTATTCATAATTTATTCATTCCATAAGTAAAGTCTTTTATTAGTTTGTATTTCATTTGTTTTCGTTTAGTATTTTAAGTATGTGCTTAATTGTTTCTTCTATGTCTAGTGTTCGTAGTAAGTCATGACTAATTGATTTTTCATCAGGCTTACAAATTAAACAAAGTAATTTGATAAATGAATTTATTGCAGCTTTCTCTTCCTCTGTATATTCTATTTTAATCATTCGTCTTTATTTAATAATTTATTTTGCTCTTTACTAAACCAATGTGAAGGTAATTGCATATATCGCACAATAAGTAACTTATAACCTATAGCCTTTTGCAGCTTCCTCATAGCTGTTTTCCATTTAGTGAATGATGATTTTGTTTTAAAGTAAACTATCCCATCAAACATTATCTGTTTGCTTCCTGCGGAATCCTCCCATACAAGGGTGTATTTATATCCATAACCATTTCTGAACTCGTCTGTTATGTCCATACTTTTTATTTATTAACTAAAAACACACTGCTATAGTAATGGTTTTCACATTGCTATGGATAGGCGTGTAGCGACGCCTCGTTTTATTGTGTCTAGAAAGGAACCTACGATTTCTCCCCATCTAGTTCTAAACTGCACCCGAGATACGGTATGCTCTTACCAGTCTAGACTCTCCATTAGCTGATTACTGCTTTCATGCAGGTCTATAACAGTGTGTTTTTAAATAACTTTAAGCCTTTTAACGACATACTCAGGTCTAAAAACTAATCCACTTAGTGAACTAGACTCTGGCTATTTAATCTTTATATATCTCATCTAAGAAAGCTTGTACACCACTGATATCACCTTTATAGTAATGTTTAACAAGGCTACTTGATGATTCGGCTGATTGTTTATGAACTACTAAAGAAATATATTTATTTTCTATTGATTCAATAACTTTACAAGCTCTCTCTAATTTCTCTCTACGCATACTCCTCATTCCTTTTTCAAATTTAGAAATTGTGTCTCTGGTCACACCACTTTGCTCGCCAATATAGTTCAATGATATACATTTTGCTAATCTAGCTTTTTTAAACTCTTTTAAGTTTGAATCTTTATTTTTTATAGCAGAGTTTAATTCTTTTTGTATTATAGATCTTTCATTAGCGGTTAGATCTTCATTTTCTAATCTATCCTCGTAGACTTCTATAGCTTTTTGAGAGTTTGTTATCTTTGTATTTAAGTCGGCCAGTTTTCTATTGTCTCCAATATCTAACATTTCATTATCAAAATTTACTTTAAAATCTTCATTTCTTTCAAATTTAGAAGTATAATTTTTATAATCTGTATTAGCTCTATTATTAGCCTTAGCATAAGCATCGTCGTACCTAGCATTAAATATTTTGTTAAACGATTCTTCAGTTATATTTGCTCCAGCTTTATTAGCTATATTAGCGTTCTCATCTTTTATAACTCTCTCCTGTGCTCTATAGTTATTAAAAGCTTGTTCTCTTAGTGTAGACTTTTGATCTTCATCTAGTACCGGCAAAAGACCAGCTTCATC
>WLWF01002503.1_pt1 | contig 13206 bp, 19 predicted proteins | sample 6718331 | NCBI WGS metagenome assembly WLWF01 (sample SAMN12718692, study PRJNA515312) | sponge metagenome | isolation source: marine sponge | host: Mycale hentscheli | place: New Zealand: South Island, Marlborough, Capsize Point | collected 2003-05-01
CTATGATAAGTCAGATGAGGACAAACAATCAAAATGGCATTCTTGTACTTTATCAACTATAATCAAACAAGCTAATGAATTAGCAATAATAGAAGAGAAAAAATTAAATGATGGATACTAAAGAATTGTTGACAATGATTGAGAACTTTCAGAATATGTCAAAAGATATAAATGGAAGTGAAGATTTAGAATTAAATCAATATGTAGAAGAATTAAAAAAGATTTATAGTTTAGATGAAAATGATGTGGAAACACCTACATATACAGAAATGTTAAATAAAACAACAACTAAGTTTATCAATAACTCAAACAATGAAGACCCTACCTATGCAAAAGAAGGAGATAGTGGATTTGATTTAAGAGCATTTATTGACGAACCTGTAACATTAAAACCATTGGAGAGAAAACTTATACCAACGGGACTAAAGTTTGAGTTATCACCAAATACTGAATTGCAAGTTAGACCTAGAAGTGGTATGGCACTTAAACATGGTATCTCTGTGTTAAACACACCAGGTACTGTAGATGAGGGATATAGAGGTGATGTAGGAATTATTGCAGTAAATCTTAGTAATGAAGACTATACAATACAACCAGGTGAAAGAATTGCACAAGCAGTTATTATGAATGTTATTGGACATAGACTATCTAACTTAGAAAAAGTAGAAAATCTAACAGAAACAGAAAGAGGTGATACAGGATATGGATCAAGTGGAAAAAATTAGTTAATTTAGTAAAAAAAATAAAATGGTAGATAAATCAAAAGAAAATAAAAAATCTGAAAAAAATATTGTTGAGTCTTATCTAAAAAAACTTAGAGTTGAACTTGTTATGTGTAAACAATATACCAATGGTTGGTATGTTAAGTGGGTTGAAGATAAAATTAAAGAAATAGAAAGTAGAAATGATTAGTGTAGTATATTCAACAAGGGAAGATAACCAAAAACATATTGATCACATTAAAAATACTTCTGGTATCCACAAAGGAATAGAAGTAAAACAATATATAAATAATGGTGAATATTCACTTACAGAGCTTTATAATAAAGCATTAAAAGAAACCACAAATAATATTGTGGTTTTTTGTCATGATGACATAATATTTGACACTAAAAATTGGGGTAAGAAGTTACTAAAGGTAATGGAGAAAAATCCTGAATATGGTGTTGTTGGTATTGCAGGTTCTAGAGAATTACCTTCATCTGCAAAGTGGTGGGAAAACCCTAATCACATGTATGGGCAAGTATTTCACCAAAAAGATGGTAATAGATGGTTATCTAAATATTCTCCAAAGAAACCATTATTTTTAGATAGTGTTGTGGTTGTAGATGGGTTATTCTTTGCAGTCAATAAAGATATTATAAAAGAAACTTTTGATGAGGGTGTTGAAGGGTTTCACTTTTATGATGTTGATTTCTCTTTTAGGAATTATATTGCTGGTGTTAAAGTGGGTGTTACTTCGGATATAGATGTCACTCACCTTTCAATAGGTGAAACAAACCAACAATGGGAAGAAAACAGAAAACTATTTGCGGAAAAATACAAAGATAATTTACCAGCTAAAGCAGAAAAGATATTTAATAAACACAATAAAATGAAAGTTCTAATTGGTTGTCTAAGTTTTAAAGGACTTACTGGTTCAGAAATTTCTACAATGGAATTAGCAAAAGGATTGACGAATAATAATTGTGATGTAACAATAGTATCACAATTAAGTGATAAGTTTGTCACAATTGCTAAGAGGTATGGGATTAAAACATATTCTATACATGAACCACCGGGATTTAAGGTAGGTGATGGAAAATGGGTTCTTAATTCACCACAAGGTCAAATATTATCAAAGAAAGGTTTACTATATAAAATTAGTGATGAAAAGTATGATATTATACATATCAATCATACACCTATTTCTAATAAATTATTAGAACTATATCCCAATCACAATTTTGTTAATATTGTAAGATCAGAAGTGATAGATTTAGAAAACCCTATAGTAGACAATAGAATAAAAAAATATATTGCAATTAGACCATCTATAAAAGAATATATCAAAGATAATTTTGGTGTTGATAGTGATAAAATAGATGTTATATATAATTTATTTGATAAGAGTAGATTTAAACCAAGAAAAATTAAGAAAGAAACAGATAAAAAAATAACTTTATTTGTTGGTACTATGGACTATCTAAGAAGGGAACCAATAATGGACCTTATAAAACATGTTGAAGAACTATGGTTAGTAGGTAAAGATAGTGCAAATTATGCAGAAAAATTAAGTAGAGAATATGAAAATGTTAAGTACTTCCCACCAACAGACAATATAGAAGAATTTGTCAATAAATGCGATGAAACTGCAGGTATATTTTTAGGTAGAACCACAATAGAAGGGTATCTTTGTAATAAACCGGGATGGATTTATTATGTTGATAAAGAAGGTAATATGTTGAGTAAGGAGTATAGTGAAGTACCTAATAATATGGAAATATTCGAAGATGATTTTATTATTAATCAAATAAAAAATGTTTACGAGTATGCAACAAACTCCTTATAAAATATTATTAGCTGGACCTTGGGTTGGTGAGTTTGGTTGGGAATTGTTTTGTTGGCAAGGGTTTATTAGGAAACTATCTAAAAAATACGATAAAACCATAGTGATTGGAAGACCAACTAATGAGTCTTTATATAAAGACTTTTGCGATGAATATATTAAATTTGACCCAGAAAGTTTCAACACAGATGCTTGGAATTGCCATAACGCTAAAAATGCTAATCATATAATAAAAACAATAAAACATAGTGATTATATTAGTGGTCATTTTGACATTGGTATGAGATATACTCAAAAAGGTGTTATTGACACTAAGGGATGGTTCTTTAATGAACAATTATACCATAAATATGAAACAACTACTAAAGAAGATGGTTACGATGTAATATTTCATTGTAGGAATAAAAAAACAGGTGGAGAAAGAAATTGGGAAAAATCTCAATGGGAAGAACTATATAGATTATTAGATGATAACACTAAAATTGCTTGTATTGGTAATAATGAATCATTCCACATAGATGGAACAAAAGATTTACGTAATATTGACTTAAATGATTTAATTACTATCATGAATAATAGTAAACTAATAGTTGGACCTAGTAGTGGTCCTATGCATTTAGCGTCATTATGTGGTCTTAAACATTTAGTTTGGAGTACTGAATATAATAGAGTTAGATATGAAAAAGATTGGAACCCATTTAATACTGAAACAATAATATATAGTAAAGATGGATGGAACCCTAATCCAAATAATATAAAAGAAATAATTAAAAAAGAGATATATGAAAGTATTACTGACAGGGTATAAAGGATTTATTGGTCAAAATATACTCAAAACCATTGAAAACGAACATCAGTGCTTTTTAATAGAAAAAGATTCTGTAGAAGAATATTTAAATAACATTGATACACTGAATCTTGCAGTAGAAATGTGTGATGTTATTTTACATAATGGTGCAATTTCAGATACTAGTAATGAAAATTATAAAGAGATAATGTATTATAATGTTTATTTCACTAAGAAACTTATTGAAATATCTAAAAAATATAATAAAAAAATAATTTTTGCTAGTTCAGCATCTATATATGGTAATTCTAATTACCCTCAAAACCTTTATGCTTGGTCGAAGATGATCTCTGAAGATTATGGAAGGGCTTTTTATCCTGAAGGTTTTACTGCGTTAAGATATTTTAATGTTTATGGTCCACACGAAGAACATAAAGGTAATATGTCAAGCGTTGCATATCAGGCTTGGAAGCATTTAGTGAAAATGAATAATGTCGATTTATTTAGTTTATTCCCTAAAAATCCTAAAAGAGATTTTGTTTATGTAAAAGATGTGGTAAGCGCTAACCTTAAAGCAATTGAATCACCTAGTGGTGTTTATGATGTTGGTTCTGGTGACGCTAGAACGTTTGAAGATGTTTTAGATTTAATAGATATCCCATACACCTATACTAATGAAAATATAATTCCTCATTGGTACCAATTTTTTACAAAGTCAGATAAAGATAAATGGTTACCTAATTGGAAACCTGAATATAATTTAGAGAAGGGTTGTAAAGACTACTTAAACTACTTAAATGAAAAATAAAAGAGTTCTACTTATTGGGGAAACTTGTACAGATAGATTTGTCTATGGTAACTGCGATAGATTAAATCCTGAAGCGCCCACCCCTATCATCACACCAAAAGAGAGGAAAGAAAACTTTGGTATGGCTGGAAATGTAGAGTCGAATATTAAACACTTAGGGTTAAAGTATGATTTCCTAACTAACGATGAGACAATTGTAAAAACTAGATATGTTGACACAACATCTAATTACATACTATTAAGAGTTGACGAAGAACCAAATATATCATCATTAAATAAAAAAATAATTACCACTGATAATGTTAAAAAATATGACGTAATTGTAATTAGTGATTATAATAAAGGATTACTTACTAAAGATTTTCTTAATAATCTTTTCACATATACCAGTTCCGTTGGTGTACCTACTTTTATGGATACTAAAAAGGATATTGGTGATTGGGCAAATGATTGTACATTCATAAAAATAAATAATAAAGAATATAATAATCCATTACATCACAGTTTTTTATCTACACCTTTTTTTAATAAAAAACTAATAGTTACTATGGGTGGTAAAGGTTGTTTTTATAACAAAGAAATATACTCAACAAAATCTGTAGGTGTTAGAGATGTTGTAGGGGCTGGAGACACTTTCTTATCTGGTTTGGTATATGGTTATTTAAAGAATAATAATATTGTAGATGGAATTACTATTGCTAATTTACTTGCCAGTGATGTTGTCTCAAAAATAGGTGTAGCATTACCAAATAAAAAATTACTATGAAAGAATTAAAAATTATAATACCAACTTGTGACAAATACCTTCATTTAGTAGAGGGGTTGATATATACTATAGATAAATATTGGGATAATCATGGTGAAGTAATTATATTAGGGTACTCAACACCTAACTTTAGGTTACCTAAAAATATGAAATTTATATCTATGGGTGAAGATAGAGGACCTAAATTATGGTCTAATGATTTAATAGAATTTTTTAACACCTTCGAAGATGATTATTTTATCAACTTAATTGACGACACTTTAATTATTAGACCTGTTGATAGTGATAGAATAAATAATTTATTTGAATATATGATTTCTAATCAAGATATAAATAAAATATTCTTAACGGGTTCATTAGTAGAACCTTCTAGATCTTTTGAGTACGGTAAATTAGATTTATTAGAAGTGAAACAAGATTCTGATTACAGAACCTCAGTACAATTTTCTATTATTAAAACATCCTTTTTTAAGAAATATTTAAAACCTAACCAAACTCCGTGGGAGTATGAGTTACAAAATAGTAAAAACGATGGTTTAAAAGTTTTAACGGTTAAAAAAGATAGAAACGCACCAATAATATATTCTCACCTATATAGAGATAATATAGGTCTGATACCTGAATGGTACCTATCAAAAAAAACTAATTTAGAAATGTATGATGAGGATAAAGAAATGATAAAAAAAATGTTAAATTTTAAGTAATGGAGAAGATATATTCAAAAATAGAGACAGATAAATTGTTACATATAATAAACAGGTTAGATGATATTGTAGGTAGGAATGATGTTGTACCTGAAGATAATTTTATTCAATGCGCAACATTAAAGATGGAAAATGGTAAAACATTTCCACCACATAAACATATAACTAAAGATAGACACTATATCGAACAAATTGCTCAGGAATCTTGGGTTGTTATTAAAGGTAAAGTTAAATGTAAGTTCTATGATATTGACGATACTTTAATTGCAGAACCTATATTAGAAGCGGGAGATGCTAGTTTTACATTATATGGTGGTCATACGTATGAAATATTAGAAGATGATACAGTAGTTTATGAATATAAAACTGGACCTTATGAGGGTCAAAAATTAGATAAAGTTTTTATAAATGACAATAGGTGAAGATGTTATATTAGATAGTGATACAGTCTTTAAAAGAAAAGGTTCTATAACTATAGGTAATCATGTTGCCATTGATAAGGGGTTTTATTGTACAACACAATTATCTATTGGTGATTATACACATATATCACCATATGTTACCTGTATTGGTGGTAAAGATGGTAAACTAACAATGAAGGGTTTTAATAATATTATGGTAGGTGCTAGAATTATTTGTGGTTCAGATAGGTTTGACGATAGTGGGTTATTTGGTGCAATGATACCAGAAGAATTAAAAGGTAAACAAATAATAGGTGAAGTAATCATAGAAGAATTTGCCAACGTAGGTACTAATGCTGTAATACTACCCAACTCAATATTAAGAAAGGGTGCTTTATTGACTGTTGGTTCAGTGCTAATTGGTGATACTGAAGAATGGGGTGTTTATAAAGGTAATCCAGCAAAATTAGTAAAAAAAATAGATGGTTCACTAATAATAGAAAATGCTAAAAAATTAGGTTATGATTTTTGATACAATATATAGTTTAGGATCAAGATGTCAAAACGCTTTAATATTAAAAAAATATGGGTATAGAGATTTTTCAGGTATCTTTGATTATCTAAACACACAAAACGTTAAAAGAATATTACATATTTTAGAGGATGATTTTAATGAGCTATTAAACCCTAAAAATAATATTAGGTCAGCCTTAGATGAAAAAAGAGTTAGGACACTTAATAAATATTATGATAACATCAAAGATTTCCATTCCGCAACGTTATGTCATCATGATATAACAAATAAAGAACAATACTCTGCAATTTTAAGAAGAAAAGAAAGGTTTAAGAAACTTAAAAACTTTAATACATTATATAACTATACATTCAATAGTTGGGAAAATAATGTTACTAAAGAAGAAATGGAAAAAATGGTAGATATTATTAAAGATAAATACGATAATAAAAACTTTAGAATTAATTTTATATCACTATGTTTGGGTAAACAACAAGGTTTTACTAAAATAATAGAGAACGAATATTATGATGTTTTTAATTTGACAATATTACCTAATAGTTATTGTGGTGGTGAATTTAAAAATCAAAAAGATTGTCAAAATTTTATGGATATTATTCTATCATATAATATTAAAGAAGAAAGGCTAACAGCAGAAAAAATAGATTTATTATGAGTTTTAAAATAGTCGAAGAGTTTGAGAAAGAAATCGCAAAGTTTTTTGGTTCACCGTATGCAATTGCCGTAGATAGTTGTACACATGGTATTGAGTTATGTTTAAGATATCAAAACATAAAAAAAATTAGTGTACCAAAAAGAACATACATTTCAGTACCTTTTCTTGCAAATAAAATGAATATTGATTTGGAGTGGAGAGATGAGGTATGGGCTAACTACTATAAAGTTAACGACACTAAGAAACCAATATACGATGCTGCGGTAATGTGGGAAAAAGATTCTTATTTATTTGGTTCTATGATGTGTTTAAGTTTTCAGTTTCAAAAACATTTAAGTTTAGGTAGAGGTGGTGCAATATTATTAGATAATGAAGAAGATATGATTGAACTTAAAAAGATGAGTTATGATGGTAGGTTACCTAATATCCCTTGGAGAGAGCAGAATATAGATACCTTTGGTTATCACTATTATATGACACCAGAAACGGCTCAGTTAGGTTTAGATAAGTTAGATGAAGCAATTAATAATGATCCTAAACAATGGGTAGTTACTGACTGGCCAGATTTAACTCAAATGGATATATTCAAACAGAAATAATTAAAAAAAAAATAATATGAAAAAAGCGTTTATTACAGGTATATCTGGACAAGATGGAAGTTATTTGGCAGAATATCTATTATCTTTAGGGTATGAAGTTCATGGTATGATAAGGAGACAATCTACTTCAGAAAACCAATCAAGTAGACTTATAAAAATAAGTAAGAATATAAAAACTTATTATGGGGACTTATTAGATCAAACATCTATTGAAAGATTATTGACTGAAATAAAACCAGACGAAATTTATAACATCGCTGCACAATCACACGTTAGAGTAAGTTTTGATATACCTCAATTTACAATACAGGCAAATTCTGTGGGTGTAGTTAATATTTTAGAATCATATAGAAGGATTTGTCCTGAAGCTAAATTTTATCAAGCAAGTTCATCTGAGATGTTTGGTTTAACTGTGGAGGAAGATGGTTTTCAGAGAGAAACGACAATAATGAATCCTGTTTCACCTTACGGTTGTTCTAAAGTATTTGCTTATAATATGGTTAGACACTATAGAAGGGCTTATGGTTTACACGCAGTAAATGGAATATTATTTAATCACGAATCACCTAGAAGAGGTTCTAACTTCGTAACTAATAAAGTTGTTAAGGCGGCTTGTTCTATTAAGTTAGGTTTACAAGATAAATTAGAATTAGGAAATATGGACTCTTATAGAGATTGGGGTCACTCTAAAGATTATGTAAGAGCAATGCATGGTATTATGAATCATGATGTATCAGATGATTTCGTAGTATCAACAATGGAAACTCACTCGGTTAGAGAAATGTGTGAAATCGTATTCAGTTATTTAGGGATGGATTATAAAGACTATGTAACTCAAAACCCTATATATCTAAGACCCGAAGAACTACCTTATTTAAAAGGGGATTCTACAAAAATTAGAGAAACATTAGGGTGGAAACCGACATACACATTTGAAGAAATGATGCATGAAATGTGTGATCATTGGATGGATGAATTACAAGGGATTAAATCAATGAGGTGATGAAAATATTATTTATAGGTGTATTTACTAACCCACATTCTACTAACGTATCACAATCTAAGGGGTTTAAAAGTATTGGTTGTGATGTTTATGAATATGATTATAGACATCGTTTAGGTAAGTTACAAAATAACATTCATAATAGAGATGAAGAGTTGATAAGGTTGATTCATTCTTATAATCCAGATATTACAGTTTTTTCTAAATGTAATAATATGAATTATAGAGTAGTTGATGAGGCAAATAGAGTTGGTAAGACTGTTTTATGGTATATGGACGCAACCAATAACTTTAATTCTGAATTACAATATAAAATTAAAAAATCAACAATTGCAATTCATGGGATACCTGGTGTAGTAGATCATTCATTAAATTATAATAAAAATTCTATTTTTATAGATCAATGCCCAGATAGTGAGATGAATTTTATGTTAGAAAATTTCACTTATAAACATGATGTTACATTTATAGGTCAAATAGGGAGTGAACCTACTCATAGTGATAGACGAAGATATCTAAATAATGTAGGGTTTAAACATTTTAATGGGGTTTATGGTTTAGAACATAATAAAATAGTTAATGAGAGTAAGATAAATCTTAATTTCTCACACACTGATGGAACTGGTGCTAGTGTTAGGATATATAAAATATTGGCAAGTGGTGGTTTCTTAATGACAACTCCGTGGATTGGTGAATACATGGAAAAATCCTTTACTATCGATAAGGATTTTGTTATATTCAGAAATGAAATAGAGTTAAAAGAAAAAATTGACTTTTATTTAAATAATGAAAATAAAAGGAATGAAATAAGATTAAATGGGTATAATACTGTACAACAATATTTACCCAGTAATTGGGCAAAGAAAATAGTAGATTCAGTAAATAAAGTATGAAAAGGGCATTATTATTATATTGGCATGGTTTAGGTGATGTAATTATGTTAACACCACTTTTAAGGGAATTACACAAAAAAGGTTATATAGTTGACCTTATGTGTAGAAAGGCAGTAGAGACTTCTCATTTGTTAGATGAATGTCCCTACATCAATAAGTTTATAATTGTTGAAAATCCTCATAGGTCCTCTATGGGTTTTGGTGCACAAGCTCAAAAAAATATTAATCAACTAAACACATTAGGGAAAGAATATGATTGGGTTGGGGGATCGATTCATTACGGACATATGACAGATAAAGTAAAAAGAAACTTTGATGAGACTAAGATTTCATCAGACAATTTTTCTTTAGAGGTGTATATACCAAAAGAAATAGAAGATAAGGCTCTAAAATATATAGAAGAAAATTACCCTAATGGATATATATTCAATCACACAATGATAGAGTTTCATGAGGTACACAATTGGGACTCAAGTGAGTGGATTAAAGAAAATTTACCTAACTTACCTATAATAGATACTGGTAAAAGTGGTAGTCACTATATGAAATTTGATGATATTAATTTTTCTTTTGTTTTAGCTAGAGAAGCAAAACATAGGGTACTATCTTCAAGTGTTTTTGTTCATGCGTGCGATGCGATGAATGTAGATGTTGAGGTTGTAAATTATGGTAGACCAGATAGAAAAGTATGGCCACAAAATAAAATAATAAAAAAAATAAGAGAAGCAAAGAAATGGATAAAATAACAAATTATTTAATCATTTCAATGAAAAGATCTGGACAACATGGTGTAATAAACTGGCTGGGTCAACAATTTGAAAATAATTCTTTACATTATAACCACTGTAATAAAGGTTGGGGTAATTTAGAGCTAAAACCTATGCATAATAATATGGTAATCTATTATGACAATATAAATAAAAATGTTACTAATTATTTTATGGACTATAAAATTGACCCAATTAAGGCTAGATCATTGGAAACTAAATTAAATAATACAAAGTTTATTAATATTGTAAGTAAATTCTATAATATAGAAGATTTAAGCTTGCAAGATTATATGAAGAATGGAATGAGTAATTTTGCCCAAATGAAAAATAATGGAAAAGTTATTATTATACTTAGAGATCCATTTAATTTTATTGCATCTTGTTTACAAAGAAAGAAAAACCCTACAGGACCTAATGGTAACGGAACTGATGTTGCTGTAAACATAGTCAGTAGGTTAAAGACATGGACTGAACATGCTAAAGAAATAACTAAAGAACAGTCTTTATTAGATAAAGATTTTTACTTTATAAATTATAATGAGTGGTTTTCCTCTGAAGATTATAGAAAAAAAATATGTGAAGATTTAGATTTAAACTTTACTGATCGTGGGTTAAATAGTGTTGTAAATTATGGTCATGGAAGTTCATTTGATAGAGAAAAATTTAATGGTAGTGCTCAAAACATGAATGTATTAAATAGGTGGGAAAACTTTAAGGACGATGATTTATATAAATCACTACTAACAAATGAGATAGTAGAATTATCAGAAAAAATATTTAATTTTAACCCTCTAAAAAAATAGTTTTTATGAAACCTAAAAAAGATATGAAAATAGACACTTTAATTGATATAATCAATGAAAAAAGTGTAAATAAAGATTTACTTAACGTAGGTGCAGGTTCATGTAAAATTGATTATTATTTATTAGAAAATGAATATAAAGTTATATCTACAGACTATCAAAAAACACAACACTTTGAAAATATAATGAAAGAATATTTTCATAAGTTAGATTATAGAATAATGGATATTTTTAATTCAGACACCTATCCTGTAGAAAAGTCAGAAACAGTTTTATGTTGTGAAGTTTTAGAACATTTAGTGAATTATAAAGAAGCGTTTAAAAACTTATTATCACTAACGGAAAAAAGACTTATCGTCACTATACCTTGGAGAAAATCATTTAATATGCCTGGCCCACCACCTATAGGTCATTGTAATTTTTGGGATGATTTAGGTAATAGTGAATATAAAAATATAAATGAATTTGTAGAGATGTCTAAACCATTTAAGGTGGAGATTAAAAAAACAATAACAAAACCAGAAGATAAACAAAGAAATCAATTTGTTTACATTATAATTGTTGATAAATATGAGTAAAGAAAATTGGGAGAAGGATTGGGGTAGATTGAGGTCTTATACACATAAAGATAGAACACACCATAACGATATTAAAAAAATAATATCTAATATAGATTTTGATTGTTTTATAGATTGTGGTCCTGGTTCTGTTGGGTCTGAAGCATGGAGTGTTAAAGATTTAACAAAAGTAGATATTATAGGGTTTGAACCTCAGACAGAAAGATTTAATATGTTAAAAGAACATAATTACCCAGGAGAACTACATAAAAAAGGTGTAGGAGAAAAAATAGGTGTTATTGAAGGGTTAATGGGTTATGAAGGTGGTAAAAGTGACTTTTGGTTGAACGGAGATGATAAATTGTTTGGTGACGAATATAAAAAAGCTACTATAGAGATTACAACTATTGACGATATTTTAAAAAATAAAAATTATAAAAAAGTTTTTATTTGGGCAGATATTGAGGGTAGTGAATTGTTAATGTTAAAAGGTGCTAAAAACTCATTGGATCAAGGTATTATAACAGGACTTAATTTAGAACTTAGAGAAAAAAGAGCCTCTAAAGGTCATTGTACGGCACAAGAAGTTATAGATTATTTGAAAATTTATAATATAAACTCTATAACATCAAGAAAAATATCAGGGTCACATAAAGACTTTTTATTTAAATTAATATAGATGATGAAACCATTACCAAAAAAAGGAAAACTAATACCTAAAGCTTGGGGACACGAATTATGGATACATAATACACCATCTTACTGTGGTAAATTATTAGTTTTTAAGAAAGACGCAAAATTCAGTATGCATTACCATATACAGAAAGAAGAAACTTGGTATATCTCTAAAGGTGAGTTTGAGTATATTTGGATTGATACTACAAATGCAAAAAGGATAACACAAACAATCAAAGAAGGTGATATTATTCATTTACTACAAGGTCAACCACACCAGTTAAAATCTTTAACTGAAGGTGCTACCGTATTTGAAGTATCTACTGAACATTTTGATGAGGATAGTTTTAGAGTGGAGCCTGGAGACTCTCAAAAATAAATATGATTATATATGTAGACATAGATGGTACTATCTGTAATTCGTTTAACTCGGATTATCGTAAATCAATACCAATACAAAAAAACATTGATAAGATTAATAAACTTTACGAAGAAGGTCATACCATAATATATTGGACTGCTCGTGGACAAAACTCTGGTAAGGATTGGTCCGAATTAACTAATAAACAAATACGAGAATGGGGTTGTTTATTTCATAATATAATATGTAATGAAAAACCAAATTATGATTTACTCATATGTGATAAAACTAAACGAATTGAAGAGATATGATAGTTTGGGTTAATGGGTGTTTTGATGTTT
>WLWF01002508.1_pt1 | contig 13173 bp, 6 predicted proteins | sample 6718331 | NCBI WGS metagenome assembly WLWF01 (sample SAMN12718692, study PRJNA515312) | sponge metagenome | isolation source: marine sponge | host: Mycale hentscheli | place: New Zealand: South Island, Marlborough, Capsize Point | collected 2003-05-01
ATGAGGTTGCTCGTCAATCAATTGTAGTTGTAGATCAGATTGGACTTAATAGAGGATTAGATCAGAGAGCAGCACTTCACAGTGGTCCTTATGGAACTAATGTCATCTCTGGCTACTCTGACAAACCTTCTTGGCATAAGACTAACAGAAACCGACGACGACGTATTGCCTCTGCCTCTGTGGGGTATTTCACACAAGAAGTATTTGACAACTTATTCGTTCAACACGCTATCCCGCGTTCTACACAGCAGTACTCCTGGGTTACAGCTTCTCTGGCAGTGGGACAGATTATCTATGGAAATGATAGACCATCTTGTTTTAGCGCGAGCACTTTAAGTCAACTAATCATATCAGGAACATATGAAGATACTACATTTGTTGGATTAACAACTGCTTTGGTAGATCCAATAACCGCTTCTTCTCACACAATAGGTTTCCCACTTGATTCAAACTCTGTATCAGCTTATATTAACGCAGACTATTGGCACGGATCAGCATTAGATAACGATGCTGATTTGTTGAATGTTCTAACTACAATGCGTAACGGACCATACGGATATCCAACTTGGAAGCAAATCCGGGCTGGCGAGACAAAGGTCGCGAGAAACTTAAGAGAAACAAACCAGATTGGTTATCTAGTCCCGCCAAAACGTTTGCTTGATTTGAAAGATGGACCAAGTTTAGGATTGAAGCCAAACACGTTTGTTGACTTCACAGAAGCTCCTATCTCGATGAACTCTTCTCCAATAACCTTTATGTTGGAAGACAACACATCAGATTCTAATGTAGCAAACAATGTTATTGTTGATGCTCCGTTTAGAAACGAGATCGATTACTTCTCACACAATGAGTTAAATAACTTCTATGGATTAAAGTCTAATGTTGATCGACTTAAATCTTATCGCTCTATACTTGACTTTACTTTAAGTAGCAGCATGAGCGTAGCAGTTTCATACACAGAAAATCTATATCCATCAGATATCAATATGTTTGATGATATAGTTCGTAGAAGAACAAACTTTACTATCACAAACATTTGGGATGATGATAGAACCAAGCGCTCTGTCACATACGGCGGGAAAGCGAATTCGCAGGGACAAGCAGTGCCTTCTGGCTCAACTTGGCCTCTTGATGGTCACTTAAACTTTGCTACAACATCGTCTGTTAGGACTGATGATGGTGCTGGCGAACTCATGAACTCTTATTCTAGATTTGGTCTCCAAACTGTCGCTAACATTAGACCAGCGGCGACCTATGCTGCCCGTGTCCCTGCGGGATCATCGAGTGCAGGGGGCTCAAAAGTTTATGCCGGCGATGCTCTTTGGGAGGCAGGAACACAATCAGGCAAGAAGCCATATGAAGATTATTCTACATATGCTGAAAAGATTGCTTTGGTAGGAAAGGATCACTCAATAGTCCCAGAGTTTAGAATCAGTGAACTTATAGAGACTTATGTAGAAGATAATGAGGGTGATTTCTTAGTTGATATTGATAATGTGTTTAGCCTGACTGGGGCTGCTATCAGTGATAGTTCACATACTGATTTCTATAAGACTTATTCAAACTCTGATTTCTTAAAGTATTTCTCTGTTATTGATGAGGATCTAAATGAGCAACGTTCTGGGATTCTTAAGATCGAAAGAGATAAGGTTTCTCTTCGCTGTAATGCTCTTCTTAAGTTTCTTCCATATAAGGGATTCTATCCGGCAGAAAGAACATTAGAGTTGGCAACTCTTCTATCACAATCATTCTTTGTTGATCAACTAAACACCGAAGCAAATGATAATGAAATCGCCTCTAGAATAATAAGCCAGCCGCTTTTCTCCCCTGGTATTATGTATAATACGATTAAGTCTGGCATCGCGGTTGGAAACTGGGTATTGGCAAACACAGCCTCAACAGGAAGTCCTGCGACCCCCACATATGAACCAGGCGGGGTAACTGTCCTACCAGAAGGTAATATAGTTTTTGATCAGTTGCTTAATGTAACTACTTCATCAGCAGACTCGCAAGGTTGGACACCCGATAAACTTCCTTTTGAGGCACTTTATCGCCCGTCAGCATATCTGAATACAGAGTTCATTACAGGCGGGAGAATGTATGATAAGTTCTGGGGGATGGCAGCCGGCTCAGGAAGGCCAAGCATCGCCAACAACGACGGTCCTTTGACACCAGACTTAAGAGGCACAAAACTTTATGAGCTAGCGATGGATAACTTTTTGTGTGAAACGCTTGAGTTTTTCAATGATAAGTTAACTTCAATAAGTTCAAAAAGAGAAGATGAGTTTGCCTCAGTCGTGAGTGGTAATGTATATCAAATGAGAGTGAAGTTTTATCGGCCGGTTACAGAGGGAACTGCCACCACAGATCCTGAGGTTGATAGAAACAAGTTTGATATGTATACGAGAGTTTCTGCGTTTGGCTGGCCATTAGCAAAGAGTAGAATCGGAGTTCCTGACAGTCGATCCGGTAGTTTCTCTCACTTAACAAGCCCCGCGTTTGCTGGCCGTGGGGCCGCAACATTCACATACACAGCTTCTATGGATGGACAACCAAGTCTAGACCAAATATTTGCAGATACAACATTGAGTTATGGTAGAAACGAGACAGTTCCTTATGTTGTCAGTGTTACTTCGACTCCCGATCACGATCCAAGGATGCAAATGGATAGTTGCTTTAATCTTTTGGACTTCTACAGCGATGTTCCGGAAGGAACAGCGACTCAAAAGAAGAGGTGGCTCATTCAGTCCAAGTTCGAAACTCCGGTATTGAATCTTGCCGGCGCAGACTTTACGACTCCTTTGGCTACAACAGTCGGCGCCGGAACAAGTAGCGCGGACGAAATAAATATAAGGGGCCTGTGGCATCAGTATGGCTCTATTCCAACATCATCAGACGCCGGCTTCTTCGTTACTATTGAGGATACAGGAGATAAATCTTTGGCAGATGTTGTTGGTATGCCTTCAAACACAACCTTTAGAGTTGGTTCTATTAAGAAGCAAAATGTTCTTGAAGAAGCAGTGGTTGCGATTCCATTCAAGACAGTAAACAATAGAAGAAAGTTCTTTGGCATCAAGAAAGATAATGCCGAGTATGAAAACATTAGTCAAAAACTAGAGAAATATGTATTCCCACCAAAATTTGACTTTGTAACGAATGCGACAGTTAAACCAATATTGATGTATGCTTTCGAGTTCTCGGCAACGATCACACAGCAAGATATCGCTGATATGTGGCAAAACTTGCCGCCAAACATTAATGAAAAGTTTGAGCAAAAAGAAGTAGTTATCGATGATAAGCAAGTTCTTGATTTACTCGTTGACAACTCTGAGGATATTCAGTGGCTTGTTTTCAAGGTTAAGAAGCGCGCCAAGAAATCTTTCGAGAAGTACAGAAGATCATTAGTAACAGAAGACACTTCTGCTTTCGAAGATAACATTGGTGACTATTCATATAACTGGCCCTACGATTACTTCTCATTGGTCGAACTAGTTAAGATGGATGAAACAGTTCAGTATGCTTCTAAAGATGTTGCTGGCGGTCCCCCAGTAGTAGCTGTAGGAAATGATACATAATGGAGTTTTTTAACAAAAAAGAAGAAGTTCTTGAGGTTATGCTCACCAACTATGGACGAGATCGTCTCGCGGCAGGACAACTAAATCCAACTTATTACGCCTTCTTCGATGATGACGTAATGTATGATGTTAGTGGCTCTGGGTATACAGAGGATCAGAACGATGCCGAACCAAGAATCCAAAGCAACACTCCAAAGTTAAAAATCAATCCAACTAGGGAAGGCGCAGAACTTCGTGTAGGAAGGTTTGTGGATTCTATTTCTTCTTCATTTAACTCATCTATTGGAGGACACACATCAGATCCTGCTAATAATGTCGAGTTCTTTAAGAGCCAGCCCTATGGTGATAAAGGATCCATCGATGCGTATCCATTAGGTCGCTCTTCTTTGAGCATCAAGTATGCTCCCGCTTGGAATCTACAGGTTTTATCAAACCCGACAGCCTCCCAGGCACAAAGATATTTAAGTGATGAAGGATATATCGAGCACATTCCACAGATTGATATAAGCATTGATTATGAAACTTATTTTAAGCAGGGGGAAATAACTTCTGATTCTATTACCGGATACTTGGGTGATGAGAATATCTTTTTGGCATTAAAAGAAAACTATTTAATGATAGAATTGCTTGAGGAAAATACTAATTTTGAGAAAAAGAACTTTGAAATAGAAGTATTTCAATCAAGTTCTACGGGATATACTCAAATGTCCTTTACCGCTGAAAGCGATACAGAGATAGTTAGCTCAACTCAGGATAATGTTGAATACTTTATGAATGTTTTATTTGACGGCGAGATTCCTTTGGAAGTCATTCAAGAACTAAATATCAATGATTCGGCAATAACAACAAATGCCAGCAGGATTAAGCTAAATAGAGACCTATACTCTACTGAGAATGAGGAGCCGTGCTAATGACTATATCTATTGGTCCATACAAAAGTAGCATACCTTTCATTAACATACAAGATGTTAGATTTAACACGGATTCGAACGGCGACTACGCTGTAACTCTAGGGATCTCTAATGAGCAGAAAACCCTATTAAGAAAGAAAAACAAAAAGTTTAATAATTTTATATATTTTTCTAACTCTAAAACAGAGATTGAGTTGCTAGCATCAGATCGAGATCTACTAAAACAGACAATAAAAAACAACTCCCAAAACAACTATGCTTTTGCGCCCTCGTATAAGGACTATACAGTCAAAGCCAGAACAGAAAAAAGCAAAGACATCTACAGCTTTTTTTACCAAAAGAACTTTGTCATACCGCAAGCTAGTGATTTATATGTTTTAGTTTGTTCAACGTTGGAAGTTGGGCAGACAATCTTGGTAGGTAATGTTGTTAAAGAAACGATATTATCTGGAAATCAAACACTTTTGAACTCAACAGTGTATAGATTAGCGGAAACCAGCACCATATACGGAACGCAGGGAACTATTTGGCCCGGATCCGCTCATATACAAAACAATAACTTTATGGTCGGCAACACTCACATTGAAGGCTCACACCCCAATCTTGAGATAACACAGGTTCCAAATGTCAGAGTTAAAGATTTACGAATCATACGAACCATAGATTCTTTAAACTTTCGATATACAAAGATGAATAATAGCTATTTCTCTCCGATAACCTTGTCTCGGGGAAGCAATGGCAAAGTTAATGGCTCATTTACATTCAATATATTAAACTTCGCTAAAAACAACACTAGATTTGGAGGACTAATAGAAAATAATCAAACCCTCCTAACAGCCGTAAACATTAAGGATATAATCATCTACCAAAAATCATCCGGCTATGAAGCAGCAGGAAACTCTTTGACTCCTGGGCGCTCCCAAAAGTGTGGTTTAAAAGAGGACAGCAGATATAAGAGAGTGGCTAGTTTGAGAGACGGATGCTCTATCGTTGATAACATTCTAAATGACGGCAATCTAGGTCAAGTATTTTTTGTTGATCAGACAACAGAGGGCATAAACTCTGGTGTGGCTGAATACAAAGCAGAGATTATTCTTGAAGACAATACAAAAGAACTAATAGAAAGCTTATTGGCTCCACTCCGCACAAGTATGAGAAAGATTTCTTCGATTAGAGAGATTCCCGATTTACAATCATCCTATATGGAGATTATCAACGATTTTCTTTCTTCTGTTCAAGTAATCCTTGGAGCCCAACCGTTCAGCACTTACTCAAGAAGACAGTGGAAGAAAAACTTATTAGCATTTATTAACAGATTTAATCCAAGTTATGACTCGGATAAGCAGATGTTTTTATCTATTATGAATGACTACATTAGTAAGTTAGAGAGCATTCTGCATCCAAAGAAGAAAAAAGATGAAACCTTTAGCGTTGACTCGAAAATATATATGTCAACTCACGATCCAACATTGAGAGTAGAATATATTTTCGGGGAAGTATATTACTTTACGGGGACTAAAGATTTTGGATTAAACTATCTTGACGATAACGTGACGGAAGTTACGCCGGCACTACCAAGCATATCCTTTGCTGATTATACAACGCGCGCAAACAGTGAAGTATCAAAATATAATATAACGAATACTCAAGCTGATGTGCTGAATCCATTTGGTTATTTAACTGCTAATAGCATAAACTTGTTACCTAACCCTTTAAGTATTAATACCAGAGATATATCTGTACAAACAGTTAGCGCGCTCCCACTGATAGAGTCGCGAACTAATAAGGACAGGGTGTTTAAAGCTAATAAAAGCCAGAAAGCTTCAAGCGCTGTTGACAATATTCTCGCAGGACTAAATATCTCTGCCAGAAGAAACAAGAGACCCCTTAGAGAAATAGCCGGCTCAAAAAAGATGTTTAAAAGCATTATTGATGCAGAGGATTATCTCTCTGCTACATCTGACTTTATCTTTGAGAAAGGTTCAGGAACCACTCAATCTGGCTCAACGGCCTCAAACGTTACAGCAACGCCGTCTGTTGATATATATTCAAACTCTCTAATAGGAAATATTGTAGAACAAAGTGTAACTTCCTTCGTTCCTGTTACAACAATAACAAACCAAGAGGCACTTGCAGGATCCCCGGCCTTACAGAAGTTTAATGAGGACAATACAGTCTTACAAAATGGCTCGGCTCTATCAAATGCTATAAACTATAACTCTGTGGCACAAGTTCAGTATTTAGATTCATACGATGTTACGGTAGGTGTGGCAAACCAAAACTGGAAACTACTAAATAAGGAAAAGTTTAGTAAAGCTAGTACAGAGGATAAGCCGCTTATGTGTAGATTGGTTAAAGTATCTGACGCCGTGGGAACTTCTGACATTTTAAACATGGAGCCTATGACTAGTATGTTTATTGTAGGAACGCCAAGTGTTTCTAATAACAAAAGAAGCATCTCGGGCAACACAAATAAAGTAAAGAGAAGCGTTGCAAACGAAATGCCCAGCATAGATTTGGATGATGTTGGGATCTTGTATTCAAAAAACATTACTTTGAGTCGATCAACCTCACGAAACACGCGCTCGACTTCACAGTCTAACCAAACCCGTGAACTATCTATAGAAACAAATACGGATTATTAGAATATGGCTATCATACAAGACAAATCATTAAAAGATCAGCTACTTCTAGTAGATTATCGATTGGATGGACCAAAGGACCGAGGCATTGATACCCCTAATACCGCCAGAGTTGATGGAAAGACTATAGATTTTCACCCAATGGTAAGAGATAACTGGGGAACTGCTGATTCTCTTAGAGGTCTTATGGCTTCATATTATACTGCGTACAATGGTTCTAATGGACCAGCGCTATATAACTATGAGAATTCACTATCGGGACTTGAAGATGGGGGGAATATTGCTGTTGGGGCTTTCGATGAGGATCCTGATGGAATAGGAAGATTAAATAAACAAGTTGCTGATCCCGCGGGAGGAGTCAACATAATCCTGTCGGCGTTATTTTTGGATGATGACCAGTCCATATCGTTTACTAGAAAAGTGCGAGCTTGGAACTCTTACAATGCGGCACCCTATAGTTGGTATCGAGATAACTTTGAAGAGTATATAATAGGACCAAATGTTACGATTGTGGATCGTGTAACAGAAGAAGAGGCTACTTACGGAGGTCTCTTAAACGGAGGTCTTAATAGGGCTTACTTCGATCACACATCAAACTATTATTTATTTTCCCCAATCAAGAATGTAAGACAGGCATCTGGACTCACAACTAACGTAGAACCAGTCTATAACTATTATGTTAACTCAAATCCAGATTACGAAGATGTAGTAGAAAAGCTCCAAGAATACTTTATTCCAAATGCTTATTATCTTCAGTTAGAGCTTCAAAACACTTCATCAGAGTTTTTGGCACCTTATCATAGGATAGCCATAACGATGGATGGAATGATTCCTTGGTTTAATACAGCAGGGTTTGGTTCTGCTCTGGAAACAAATAGCGGCGTATATTACAATCTCTACTCGGATAATATGACATCTATCCCGACAGGATTTGATCCGTCAATAGTAAAAAGCAACAATGGCGATACTGCTGTTTTGTATTCTGATTTAGCCGTTTTAAATGAGGATTCAATCATTGATGAAAGTTTGCCTTACTACAATAAGCTAACGATTGGGTTTGAGACGGATAGGACAACCGGAGATATTTCTAGTGACGCGTCCTTAATGACACAACTGATTCAGAATGAGGATACTAAGGATTTTGTAGATATCTTACAAGCTTACGCGATCATTAAAGATAAGACAACCAATGCTAGTGCTCGCTTTTCAACACGAAAGAAAGTGGTATCAAACTCTACTACTGGGGACTTTGCATTTAGCACTTCCGATACGGATTACAAGGAGTTGTTTACTTTACACCCAGATAATCAAATCCTATTTACTGCCATGCTGGCACCAAATGGCAACAATATTGATGTTGATATTTCTGGGATCGCAGATGGTCCAAACAAGATTCAAGATAAATATGGGGTAAGATTTCTTAGAGATTATTTTGGAAAAACCGGAGAAGGCGAGTTAGAGCTGGATACCGGGGCTGCTTATAATACATTTGGTTTCCTATCCGATGGTGACAAACTAGAATCATTTAAAAGAACGCTCAAAGAAGTTTATGAAAATAAGTCTTGCGATACTGAAACTTTGTTATATATTGTAGAGAAGTATAGAGGCTCTGTGGAAGAAGGCTTATCAGAAGAACCAGTTCAGACATTTTATATATCACCAAAGTTTCTTCCCTCTCCTCCGGTAGATACAACCTATTATGACACTCAAATCAAATACGGTCAAAAATACACATATGTATTTAAGAAGGTCATATTAGTATTTGGAAATGAATATAAGTATAATAACGTTGAGTTTGATGATCCTCAGGTGATTTATGAATCTCAAGGAACTGGCGTCATATATGGACCAACTCAAGGATTTAACTTAGAGTTCGAAAATAAGATATCTATAAAAGCATTGGTCGTCCCGTATTCCTTTGAGGGATTGACTGTATCAGTTGTCGATAAGCCACCGGTATCCCCAGATATATCTTTTTATCCTGTAAAGGGCGTTAGAAATAAAGTTAAGATTTTATTAAACACAAATTTTGGTGACTTTTACGACAAGCCAGTTGAAATATTAGATTCAGATAGAGGATATATCGAAGAAGAATATTTCGGACAGACTGGGGAAAACTTAACCTACAACCAGATTATTTCACAAAATAAAAAAATCAGGTATAAATCAGACGATATGATTGACCGGTATGAGTTATTCCGTATTAGCGAGAAACCGAAATCTTATAAAGACTTCAACAATAATGCTATCACGGTAGACCCTAATATAGGAACCCCGGGATACTTTGAAGATGCAATATCAACAAATCAGAAGTATTACTATTGTGCCCGGGCTGTAGATATTCACAATAATATATCAAACCCAACTTATATTTTTGAACTTGAAATGGTTGATAACAATGATCAAATCTATTTAAGACAGAGTGTTTTTGCTTTCAAAGCAAGCAAGCCAACGTATCTTAAGGACGGAAGAAGATTTATTTATATTGAACCAAGTTTTCAGCAAGTCGCTCTGGAGTCTGAAGTCAACCCTCCATCCAGCATAGACGAGACCCCGGAAGACAGTATATTAGGGGTAGATGGGGTTAATAAAGTTTGGACCAAAACCTTCAAACTAAGAGTGACAAGCAAGAAGACTGGAAAGAAAATGGATCTTAACTTAACGTTTAAGAACCCCGGGGTCACAAATGCAAGTTAATAAAAACATTTCAATACTATTTATAGGAAGAGGATAATAATATGGGATTCTTAGACAACTCAGGTGACATTATCTTAGATGCTGTTTTAACAGATCTAGGAAGAAAAAGATTAGCAGAAGGAAATGGAAGATTTAACATTTCCAAGTTCGCTCTTGGCGATGATGAGATTGATTACGGACTGTACGACAAGAACAACACAAGCGGTTCTGCGTACTACGATATCAACATTCTTCAAACACCTGTTTTGGAATCATTTACTAATAATATGTCAAGTATGAAATCTAGATTACTTTCATACTCTCGCAACGATTTGTTATATCTTCCTGTGATACTAGCAAACACTAACTCTGATGCTCAACCATTCTATACAGGGCTAAATTCCTACGTTAACTTGGTCGACCAGACCACGGTTGATGCTTTGACAGGTGAAGGACGCTCCTTAGACAAGGGAATATTTAATGGTTTCAACCCGGCTCAGGGACTAAATCACGTTCAAGCTGATCAGGGATTAGATACGACCGAGCTTTCAAATGAGATTTCGTTAGTTGATGAGGATGATACACTAGTAGAGACGCAGTATTTTGTTCAGATTGATAATCGTCTTGGACAACTTCGCTCCACTACAGGCGTCACATCAGCACAAAGCATATCTCCCTCTTCTATTGATGATGATAATATTGCTACATACATCTTCTCTGTGTCAGACGGCACTGGGATCGTAAGCAACTTGGAGACTGGCGTTTCTTCTATCATCGACGGACCACGCGGTACTAGAATCCAGTTTAAGGTGGCAGCATCTTTGGATCTAAGGACAAGTGCTTTCTTGTTTAATCAACTCGGAAGTGCCGGCGCCTCAAGCATTACAAGCGGCGGCAATACTTTGCTAGCCGCAGATTATAAGTTTATCGATTCAACAGTTAGAATCTCTGGTGTTTCAACTGGTTACACACTTGATATTCCAATCCGGTTCGTTAAGAAAAACTAGTTAATAAAAGGATATTATAATGGCAACTTCATTTAAAGCGTTAGAGACAGCAAAAGACTCGGTAGTAACAAGAAACTTACTACATGAGGCAATACCGATTACGGGATCAATAGTATCCGGCACATATGCGGACAACAACATTAAGAACTTTTCACACGGAATGTTCCAGTCAGTTTATGATTACCCATACTTAAGTTCTTCGGCAAACCACATTTTTGATTTAACTTGTGGATATACTGCGACTTCTGGCTTGTCCGGTGCAGCATCGACCCAGAATGCTAAAAAGATTAACATCTATAATCAGATGGCTCAGGTCCTCGTCGGTTTTGATGAAAACAGTGCCGTTCGACCTTTTGACGAAGATGGCGATCTTACCGGTGGAACAAAGATTAATGAAGCTTATTTCATTAACTTTACAAGACTGCTTGCCAAAGATGAGGTTAAGAAGGGCTCTTTCACTTTGACAATGGGCGTCAGCGCATCGTCCGATGCGACTGCATATGTTAGCCCATTTAACGGAACAATTAGTTTAACAGATAAGAGTGGCTCAACCGGTTATAAGGTTAACTCCCCTGCAGGAGAGTATGGTATTTTATATGCAACAGGTTCAGCTTTAAATGCTTCTGCGGTTGATAGTTCTGGATATGTTCCGGCTGGTCTTCTATATTACCAAGCTGGCATTGCTGTTGTTACAGCCTCGATGTTTGGAGGCTTGCTTACAACACCAGTCAGTATGAGCACAGCAGACCCAAGTGGTATTGATAGCTTTCTTAGTGGAACTACAATTGAAGGAAATGCGGACGGATTCCGTCATCGAGTTGAGAACATTTCTTTCAATAACACAACAGAGTTAAACTCCACGATTTATTTCTGCCGCGTGAATAACACAGACTTTAATTATTCATCAAACCAGACATATCTCTCAGCGAGCAAGATGGTAGTGAAGACCAACTCTCAGGATCTTCCAGTATCTTACATAACATCAGTTGGTCTATACTCACCTGATAATGAGTTGCTGGCGGTTGCTAAGTTGTCTGAACCTTTGAAGAACGATCCATCAACAGAGCTTACTATTCGCGTGCGCTTGGATTACTAAAAACTGGCTCTCTTTGAGAGCAGATTCTCATTATGCCGTATTATCGTTTTAAACAAAATGAGATATTTAACAACACATTAAAGACATATCCAAGTGTTAAGTTTTTGGTATATAGTGGTTCATCTTACTATAATAGCGCTCCTAATATCTCTGGTGCTTTTGCCGATCCAATCAGACTAACTGATGCCGGCAAGGTATCTTTATACGAACTAAATATTGACAGAGCACCTACCTCAACCGGTCGCAAAATCGGAGAAGTTGATGATACAGGTCTTATTTTCCCTTTCGTTGTTAAGAACGGAACAAGAATAGATTTTAGAACTTCCACAGAAGCATCGTTTAACTCGGCATCATATGGAGATGTTATAGTAAGTTCCTACCCATTTGCTTCGGGGATCACAAAAGAATACTATGACACCTCAACTGCGCGAGTAGGAACAGTCTCTTCTTTAACAAGCGGGTATGTATCTCACCTACGCGCTCTTAAAAATACTATCAATCACTATAACTATGTGAATACACACTTTGAATATTCATCATCATTGCATCAAAGAGATTTTGACACAGCCGAAGTTGGTCTAGTAAACATACCATCTATTTTTTATGGGTCTCAAATCAAAAAAGGATCGGTAAACCTAGAATACTACTTTACAGGAACCTTGATTGCGAGAGCACAAGACACCAATAGAGACGGAGTTCTGTATTCTACATACGGAGCCGACTCCGGCAGCGCTGTTGGCTTGACACTCTACAACGAAGGCTTTGTCATACTGACAGGTTCTACGGCTCTAAACTCAAGCACAGACACATACAAGCCTGCTAGTGATAATCCAAAGTGGATATACTTTGCCCAGTCTATTTCCGGGTCAATCACAGCACCAAACTCTTCTTACATAATGGAAATGAGTGGAACGTCTTATACACAAACTCTTACGATGTTTGCGACAGCACAGAAGGGTGATTTAAACCATTCAAATAACCCAACATATGTTGAATATTCAACTGGGGATTTTGCGGCAACCAGTTCTCACGCATATCAAGAGTTGACGACAAGACAAATAAAGAATATAGTTAACTCTCCTTACCCTGACCCAACCGGATCATTTGAGAAAACAACATATATTTCAAAGATTGGTATTTACGATGAAGACAGAAACCTTATTGGAATCGCAAAAGTCGCAACACCAGTAAAGAAAACCGTAGAGCGAGACTTCACGTTTAAGATTAAGTTAGATATTTGATATCATTGGTAATGATTTTAGGACT
>WLWF01002510.1_pt1 | contig 13161 bp, 20 predicted proteins | sample 6718331 | NCBI WGS metagenome assembly WLWF01 (sample SAMN12718692, study PRJNA515312) | sponge metagenome | isolation source: marine sponge | host: Mycale hentscheli | place: New Zealand: South Island, Marlborough, Capsize Point | collected 2003-05-01
TCAAAGACAAATTGAAGAAGCTATCAATACATTAATAAATGATAGAAACAAAGAAAGCGACAAGGCTTTCTCATGGTTTATAGGAGATTAATATGGCAGGAATAAAAGATTATTCAACAACACAAGCAGATAACACTTCACTAAATGGTATTTCTACTGCGGAGGGAATGTTACCTTCTAATCTAAACAATGCAATCAGAGCATTGATGAAAAATACTAGAGATTTTTACAATGACGCACAATGGGTAGAGTATGGTGATGGTTCAGGTTCTTACACAGCAGCTTATGTAAGCGGAACTGCTTTTACTATTAATGGTGCTAATGTAACTTCAGAATATCATGCAGGTAGAAGAATAAAAGTTTATTTAGGAACTACTGCTGAATTTAGATATGGAATTATTGCTAGTTCATCTTTTTCTACAAACACAACTGTTAATGTAACATGGGATAGTGGATCATTAGCAAATGAAACTTTATCAGTTTATCTTGCAATACTTACAAAAACAAATGACTCTATACCTACAGGAATTTCTGCAACTAAAATTGCAGATGGAACAATTTCAGATACAGAATTTCAATATTTAAATGGTGTATCAAGTGCTATTCAAACTCAATTAGATGCTAAACAAGCAACTATTACAGGATCAGCTTCTACTATTGATACAGAAAGTTTAACTGCTGATAGAGCAGTAATATCTAATGGATCACAAAAGATTGCAGTATCAGATGTAACCTCAACAGAATTAGGTTATTTAGATGGTGTAACAAGTGCAGTACAAACACAAATAGATTCAAAACAAGCAACAATAACTGGTGGTGCATCAACTATAGCATCATCTGATTTAACAGCATCAAGAGCTTTACAATCAAATGGCTCAGGTAAAGTAGAAGTTAGTGATGTAACAACAACTGAACTAGGATATTTAGATGGTGTAACATCTGCAATTCAAACTCAGTTAGACGCAAAACAAACAAGTGATGCACAACTAACAGATATTGCTGGACTAACACCAACTGACAGTAATTTTATTGTTGGTGATGGATCAAACTTTGTAACAGAAACTGGTTCTACTGCCAGAACATCTTTAGGATTAGGTTCAATTGCAACTCAAGCTGCAAACAATGTTTCAATATCTGGTGGAGCTGTAACAGGACTTGGTTCTCCATCTGCTAGTTCAGATGCAGCTACTAAAAATTATGTAGATCAAGCTGTTGCAGGATTAAGAACTAGAATTATTGCAGAAGCTGGTTCAACAGCTAATGTAAATTTATCAAATGGTTTAGAAAATGGTGATACAATTGATGGTGTTACATTAGTTACAGGAGATAGAGTTTTACTTAAAGACCAAACAGATGCTACAGAAAATGGATTATATTTAACAGTATCAAGTGGTGCTGCATCAAGAGATCCAGAACATAATACTATAGCTGAATTGTCAGGTGGTATGGTTGTTGTTAATCAAGGTACAGCAAACGATAATAAAATATTCTTATGTACTACTGATAGCGATGGTGTTATAGGTTCTACTAATATTACATACTCACAAATTACTCCTGCAAATGTAGGAACAGTAACTTCAGTAGGAGTAGCAGATTCAGGTTCATCAGAATTTACAGTAGCAAACTCACCTATTACTTCATCAGGTACAATTACATTAGCAGTTAATTCAATTGCTAATACTAAAATTACAGGATTAGGAACTGCATCTACAAAAACTGTTGGAACTTCTGCAAACAATGTGGTACAACTTGATGGTTCTGCAAAATTACCTGCTGTAGATGGTAGTCAATTAACAAACATAGATGCAGCTTCAGCTGGATTTGCAATCGCTATGGCAATAGCACTTTAAGGAGAAAAAATGGCACAAAACTTTAGACGATACACAAGCAACGATGTAGGAACATCTGCAGCAACTTTATTTACTGCTGACAGTTATGATACAGTAGTTGGTATATCAGTTTCAAATGTAACAACATCAGCTGTTGTAGCATCTGTATATATCAATGATGGTTCAAATGATATTTACTTAGTTAAAGACGCACCAATACCAAGTGGTTCATCTTTACAAGTATTAGATGGTGGAGCTAAATTTGTTGTTCAAGCTAGTGATGCTTTAAAAGTAGTATCAGACACAGCTTCATCATTAGATGTTTGGGTATCAACAGTAGACGCAATTAGTTCATAGGAGAAATAAATGCTATCGTTAGATTTCATAATTAAAATTACGAACAAATCTAACAATAGAATAACATTGAGTAAGGAATTTTAGTTATGCCATTTATAGGAAATCAACCTGCAGAAAGTTATAGTGCTTTTCAAAAGCAAGACTTTAGTACAAGTGCGACTACATCTTACACATTGGATAATCCAGTTGCTAATGCAAATGAGTTAGCATTATTTATTAACTTTGTAAGACAAGAGCCTACAACTGCATACTCTGCTAGTGGTACAAGTTTAACATTAACTTCAGCAACAACATCTTCAGATGATATGTACTGTGTGTATTTAGGTAAAGCTGTTCAAACAGTAAATCCACCAAACGCATCTGTTGGAACAAGCCAGTTAGTTGATGGTGCTGTAACTTCTGCTAAATTAGATAGTGGAGTTGCTTTAGGAAAAGTTTTACAAGTTGTTTATACAACTTACAATACACAAACAACTATAGATAATAGTTCATTTACAAATTTGGGATTATCATTAGCAATTACACCATCAAGCACATCAAGTAAAATTTTAGCAACTTGGGGTATTCAATATAATATTGGAGATAATAGAGGTTTTGGGTCACAACTTTTAAGAACAGTAGGTGGAAGTTCTACAGCAACTTTTTCTGACCCAAATGATGCATCAGTATATATTAATTATGCAAATCTTCTTAACGAAAGAGGAAAAAATACTTATCAATATTTAGATAGTCCAAGTACAACATCAGCAATTACTTATGCTGTTCAAGTAAAAACTACTGGAGATGTACAATTTCAAAATGCTAGTAATCAATCTTATTTAACACTTACAGAGGTATCAGCATGATTATAAAAGCAATTAAAAAAATAAATCCTAATGCAGAAGTAACTATAAGAGGTAATGATATAAACACTTGCGAAATAGAATGGCACAATGAAACAACACCTATTTCTAAATCAGACATACAAGCACAAATACCAACTGTTGAAGCTGAAATAGAACAAGAAAAGCAAGACGAAATTAATAAAAAAGCATCTGGTAAGCAAAAGTTACTAGACTTAGGTTTAAGTGAAGATGAAGTCAAAGCAATGATAGGAATATAATTATGGCAATAACAAAATTAATAGCAGATAGTATTACAAGTGGTGCGATAGCTAACACTCCAGCTTTTGCTTTAAGAAAAAATACTGGTTCAAATCAAAGTACAAGCACAGGTTCTAAAAATTTAATTACTTGGGATAGTGCACAAATAGACACTCATAATGGTTTTGATAATAGCACAGATAGTTACACAATTCCTACTGGACAAGGTGGAATATATTATTGCACCTTAGCTGTTACTTGGAGTGCATCAACAAGAATGATTTTATTTTTAGAAAAAAATGGAACTGTTGTTGTTGGAAGTGATGGAGAAGATGGAAGTAATTATGCGTTTCAATCTTTTAGTTCTTTATTAAATTTAAGTGCTGGAGATGTTTTAAAAACTTACTATTACATGGTTAGTAATGGTGGAAATATAATTGTAGAAAATAGTGCAGGTCAATATTTAACAAGATTTGAAGGATATAAATTAATTTAAAATTAAGGAGGAACAAACTATGGCAAATCTATCAACAAAAATAAAACTCTACTGCGAAGCAAATGGTGTTTCAAATGTAGATTTTATGAATGATGTTATGTTGCAAGATGATGGCTCTGGTGCTTACATTAAGGAGTGGAATTTAGATATTGCACAACCAACTGATGCACAATTAACAGAGCAAGAAACTTCAGCTAACACAGAAGAAGCCAATAATACTGTAAGAAGTACAAGACGTACAGCTTATGGAGATATTGGAGAACAGCTAGACGAAATCTATAAAGATATAGATGGTTGGAAAGCTAGAATTAAATCAATTAAAGACGCAAATCCAAAAGGTTAATGAATGGCATATATAGGTAAGACACCAACAATAGGAAACTTCCAAGTCTGCGATGCAATATCAGTAGTCAATGGTCAAGCTGCATACACTATGCAAGTAGGCTCTGTAAATGTATCTCCAGAAAGTGCTAATCATATGTTGGTTAGTTTGAACGGAATTTTACAAAAAGCTGGAAGTTCATTTACTGTATCTGGTTCTACAATTACCTTTGCATCAAACCTAGTTACAGGAGATGTGATCGACTTCATTCAAATACTAGGTAATGTTCTTGATCTTGGAGTACCTAGTGATGCTACAGTTACTACTGCTAAACTTGCAGACAGTTCTGTTTCACTTGCTAAACTAACAGCAACAGGAACTAAATCATCTTCTACATTTTTAAGAGGAGATAATACCTTTGCAGTTCCTGGAGGTGTTAGTAATGCTTTTATGACAGAAGGATTAGATAGTAATGCTTCTGGTACAATAGTTTTTAATAACGAACTTTTTGATGATGGTGGAAATTACAATACTTCAAATGGTAGATATACAGCTCCATCTAATGGCAAGTATATTTTCTTTTTTCAAGTTTTGGGTGCTGGAGTTGCAGCAGAAGCTTATTATCAAATAAATGGTAGCACTCCTGGTGGTCAAGCTACTGCTTGGACTTATACTTCTGGTGGTTCTTCTCCAGCTGGTGTTACGGCTATATTTGATTTAACTGCAAGTCAATATGTAACAGTTGTAACGTCTAATACTGTTTATAATAACTACTGTTTTTTTGGAGGTGCAAAATTATACTAATGGAAATATCATATTCAAAATCAATTAAAACTTTAAAATTAGATGCTGACTTTACAATCTATAATGATGATATAGATAATATTATTTGGCATGACGATAATCCAACTAATATTACTAAAGAACAAATATTAGCAAAACAAACAGAATTACAAACTGTTGAAGATTCTAAACCAGAAAATGTAAAAAAAGCATCTGGCAAACAAAAACTTTTAGACTTAGGTCTAACCGAAGAAGAAGTTAAAGCATTGATAGGAGCATAACATGGCTCTTAACTTTGCAAATAATAATTCATTATCAGCAATCACAACTAAACCAAGTGGTTTAAGTGGTGGAGCATTAAACCTTATCTCTACACAAACTGCATCAAGCTCATCTACAATATCTTTTACATCTGGAATAGATGATACTTATGACAGCTATGTATTTAAGTTTTATGACATACACCCAGCTACTAATGGAACTTTCTTTCAATTTAACATGAGTGCAGATAGTGGTTCTAATTATAATGTAACTAAAACTACAACTTCATTTTATGCTTATCACACAGAATCTGGTTCAGCTTCTGCTTTAACTTATGATAGTGGTCAAGATTTAGCACAAGGAACTGGATTTCAAAATTTGTTATATGCAATAAGTAGTGATAACGATAGTTCTGGAAGTGGAGAACTTACAATTTTTAATCCAAGCAGTACAACTTTTGTTAAACATTTTTTAGCTACATCTAATACTTCAGCAACTTCTCCTTATAGTATTAATTTTAGATATGGTGGATATGGAAATACTACTAGCAGTATTGATGCAGTTCAATTCAAGATGTCATCTGGCAACATAGATAGTGGAGTAATAAAATTATATGGCGTTAGTTAAATACAACAACAATAGCATAAGTGCTGTAACCTCTGCTTCTTCAATACCAAGTGGAGCATTAACACATATTAAAACTTTAACTGCTAGTAGTTCAGCAACCTTGTCATTCGTAGATGGAAGTGATGGAGTAGTCTTGGATAGCACATATCCTATTTATAAGTTTGAGTTTATTGATATACACCCATCTGGAACAAACACTAAATTTCAATTCAACATGAGTACAGATAGTGGCTCTAATTATAATGTAACTAAAACCACAACTTCATTTGGTGCATACCATGCCGAAGATGATAGTTACTCAGCTTTAAGATATGATGCACCTTTGGATTTAGCACAAGGAACTGGATTTCAAACTTTATTTGAAACAGGAACACCAAATAATGAAGAAAGTAGTGCTGGAACTTTAACATTGTTTAATCCATCTAGTTCTGTTTTCGTAAAGCATTTTATAAGTGATTGCACAAATGCGTATGAATATACAGTTAGAAATTTAATCGCTGGGTACGGAAACACTACAAATTCAGTTGATGCAATACAGTTTAAGATGGAAAGTGGCAACATAGATTCTGGTAAAATAAAACTCTATGGAATTAAGGATAGCTAATGTCAATTATTAAACTAAATAATCAAGGTGTAAAGAACGCAACTGCTTTTGGTTCTATATCAAGTTTAGGCAGTATGGTATTTATTAAAAAGCTAACAGCTTCTAGTTCTGCAACTTTATCTTTTGTTGATGGCTCTGATGGTGTGGTGCTAGATGATACTTATAAGGAATATTTATTTACATTTAATAACATACACCCAGAAACTAATAATGCTCAATTATCTTTTAATTTTTCTACAGATAGTGGAAGTAATTACAATGTAACTAAAACATCAACTTTTTTTATAGCTTTACATAGTGAATCTGATTCAGAAGCTGGCTTACAATATCAAGCAGATAAAGATTTAGCTCAATCAACTGCTTTTCAAAGTTTAACAGAGGGTATATCAAATGATAATGATGGCTCTCTTTCTGGAGAATTATCTATCTTTAATCCATCAAGCACAGTTTTTGTAAAACATTTTATATCTAAAGCAAATAAATCTGGTGCTTATCAAGTAAATACTTTTGTTTCTGGGTACGGAAATACCACAAGTGCTGTAGATGCTATTCAATTTAAAATGGATACTGGCAACATAGATGCTGGAGATATTTGCCTTTATGGTATTGCTTAACAATCAATGCCTTTAGGTATTGCATAAATTTTAACAAAGGAGTATAAATAATTATGGCAAGACATCACAATATAAATGGGAACATAATTCCTTTCACAGCAGAAGAAGAAGCACAAAGAGATGCTGAAGAAGCTGCTTTTGCAGAAGCACAAGCTAATATAGTTCCAACACCAGCTTATGTATCTCAAAGAAAATCAGCTTATCCTAGCATTGGAGATCAATTGGATATGCTATGGCATTCTATAGATCAAAACCCATCTTTAAAATCTGAATACTTTGAGTTCTATGAAGCTATCAAAGCAGTTAAAGTAAAGCATCCTAAGAATGGCTAATATTTATAAAAATGCTATGTTTGATCTGACAACTACAGATAAGACAACTGTATATACTTGTCCAACTGACAGAACGGCTTTAGTAAAATCTATTCAAATAACTAATATTCATTCTGGTGCAGTTGAGGTTGAAGCCTTTACTACAGATAGTTCAGATTCTGGTGCAGAGCATGAAGTAGCACATATTCAACTTGCATCAAAAACTGTAGATAATTTAGTAAAAGGTACTATGGTTTTAGAGTCTGGTGATGCTTTAAAATTAAAAGCAGCATCTGCAAATAACATAGCAGGTATTGTTAGCTATGTAGAAATATTTGACGAAAAGAGTGCGTAATTATATATTGTTATTAAGTATTTTTTAATGTATTTATGGAACTAGTACGAATACCAATTGAAGAACTTGATAAAGTTTGGAGCATGGTTGAAAAAGATATTAAATCAGCTTTAGCATATTCAAGTCAACTTACCGATTCAGATTTTGTTTTTGATCTTACCAAACAAGGTAAATTTCAACTTTGGGTATTATGGGATAAAAAACAAAAGATTACAGCTAATAAATATTTTGGTGTTGTAGTAACTGAATTGATAAAAAGAAAATTTGGTAAAGTTTGTCATATCTATATAATGACTGGCAGACAAAGAAATAAGTGGCAACACTTAATTAGTAAGATAGAAGATTTTGCTAAAGAAGAAGGTTGCGAAATGATGGAACTAATTGCTAGACCAGGATGGCAAAAAGTTTTAAACATCTTTGACTACAAGAGAACCCATGTAGTTTTAGAAAAAAAAATTAAACAGGAGAATAAAATATGAGTTTTGGCGGAGGATCAAGTGGAGGCACTACAACACAACAAGTAACACCTTATGCACCAGCAGAACCAGGATTAGCTCAGATTTTATCTGAAGCTGGAACTATTTATGGTCAAGGTGCAGGTGCAGCAGGATATGTAGCACCTACTCAACAAACATTAACAGGTCTTGCTCAACAAGAAGCATTAGGTACAGCTGCACAACAACAATTAGCAGACACTTTATCTGGTCAATATTTAAATCCTTTCTTATCTCCTTTGTTACAAAAGACAGCAGCAGATATTTCAACAGGAGTTCAATCACAATTTAGTGCAGCAGGAAGAACACCAGGTTCTCCCATGTCGCAACAACAAATAGTTTCACAAGTAGCACAAGCTGCTTTACCTTTAGCTTTTGGTCAGTACGAAACTGAAAGAGGCAGACAATTAGGTATTGCATCTCAAGCACCTAGTTTAGTTCAAACAGGAGCTCAATTAGAAAACATTCAAAGACAAAGACAATTAGCTCCGGCTCAAGCATTACAACAATACGCAGGTTTTGTATCACCAATTGCAACTGGACTACCTACAACAATAGGACAATCATCAGTACAAGCTAATCCATTTTCTACTGCATTAGGTGGTGCTATGGTTGGTGGACAATTTGGAGCTCCAGGTGCATTAATAGGTGGTGGTTTAGGATTATTAGGAGGATTATTATAATGAATAAAATAAAAAAAATAATTTACGATTTTAAAACAGACATAGATAATAATACTTCAAAGTATATTATTATTCTTGGTGTACTATTTTTAATTTCAATAATTTCATAGGAGTTTAAATGAGTTCAAGTGCAGGTTCAGATTCTGGAGGTGGAGGAGGAAGAACAGATGCTCAATCACAATATGGTGGAACAACTGGTTATGATTCATCAGCTAATCAATCTGGCAGAGAACAAAGTTTTGGTGGTGATAATAATTACCAAGACAGAATTCAAAGAATATCAACTGGAACAGAACCAGGATTTAGACCACAAGATGAACAACCTTTTGGTTTATCTAAAGAAGAAGCATTTAGACAAGGAAGAATTACAAAAGATCAATTAGAAGCACCTGCTTTATTACAATCTCAAGCAGTTGATGAAAGATCACCTTTTCAAGTGGGTTTTGATAACACTTTAGATTTTTTTAAACAAGGTGGAATATTAGGTGCAGGACTAAGAGCATTATCTCCTTTATCAGAATCTATACAACAAAAAGCTATGACATTTTCTTTGAATAAAAGATTGTCAGATATTTATGAAGATAATCCAGACTTTGAAGATTATGAAAGTGTTAGTGAAATACCAGGAGAAATAGGTGCTAAAGTTCAAAATTTAGAATCAGACCTGCAAGGTGTTAGAGATGGTACTTTTAAACAATCAGATTTTACTGCAAAGTATGGAAGTGGAGATGTTACAAATCCTTTAGATGCAGCATTTGATCCTAATAGTTTAACAAGAGATGAACAACAAAGTTTACAAAATTTATTTACACCGGAATTAGCTTATTCAGTATCTGGACAAACACCTCAAGCATCTGTTGCACAACAATTTTTTAACAATATGAATACTACTCAAGGTTCACCATTAAGTTCTGATTTGCAAACAGACTATAATAATGCTAAAAATAGTGTTAATAGTATATTGGGTATAACACCTACAAATCAACAGTTTGGCTATTCAGCACAGCCGTATGGCGGTCTAATGGCTAGTAATTTAACAACCAACCCATATAATATAGATTATTTAAAACGATTAGGATTAATATAATGATTGAGGATTTAAAAAGAAGATACGATAAATTACAAGGTTTATTAAATACATCTGCTAATCAAGGTGGTGGATTATTATCAAATATTCCTCAAAATGTTTTATTAGGTTCTGCAATATTTAGTCAAGGTATTCAGGGTAAAGATCCTTTCTCTGCATTACTTCCAGCTGTAGCACAAACAGCTCAAACTTCTTCTGTTTTAGGACAACTTGATAGACAAAGAAAAACAAAAGAATTTGTAGAAAAATATAAAAAAGACTTACCTGAAGGTAGCACTCTTAAAACTTTATTTGAAATTAATCCTGATAAAGCATTAGATTTTATATCAAAACAAGAGTTGGCAAAACTTAATGCTCAAGGTCAAAGAACTACTGCTGTTAAAAATGCTATGGCAATAGGATTGACTCCAGGATCTAAAGAATTTAATGATTTTATAAAAGCACAAACAATTAAAACAGATGTATCTGCACAAGCTATGGCACAAGCAGGGGGTTCAGTTGTTTCACCAGGTAAAAGAGATGAAATAGTAAAAGATTTAGGATTTGTTCAAAAAATAGAAGATCAATTAGGAAATGTTATTCAAAAAGTTGACGATGATCCTAGTTTAATCGGTGGTTTAGGTTCTGTAAGAAGGGGTGCTAATAAAATTGGAACACTTTTAAAAGACCTTGATATAGATGTTGAGCCTTTTCTACCACAAGGTATAGGTAAAGAATTTATTTTTGATCCTGATATTCCAACTATATCTGCTTTAGAAAATACTATTGCAGCTGGATATGCAAAAGTATTATATCCAGGACAAAAAATAACTAATCAACAAATAAATCAAGCAAAAGAAATTATAAATTTAACAGGATTAACTGGATCAGATGAAGTTAAAAATAGACTTTTACAAGTACAAAGAGAAATGAATAATTTTACAACATCATATCAAAATTTATTAGATATAGATAAAAAACCAAAAAGATTAAAATATGATCCAAAAACAGGTGAATTTAAGGAATTTTAATGGCTGAAGTATTTATTGAAGGACTTGGAAATGTTCAGCTTCAAGGAAATATTCCTAATGAGCAAGAAAAAAAAGCAATTATAAATGCTTTAGAAAAAAATTCTTCACAAAATTTGGAAAATAATATTGAAGAACAAAAAACAAAATCTTTTACTGATAGTACTATAGATGCTTTAAAAACAAGAGATACTGCTTTGGCTGCTGGTGGAATGGGAGGTTTTGCTACTGGTGCAAGATTAGGTGCTATGGGTGGTACTATGATTGGTGGATTACCAGGAGCTATAGTTGGTGGATTAGCAGGAGGTGTTTTAGGTGCTACTGGTACTGGTCAAGTTTATGATATTGTAGAATCTTACATTCAAGGAGATAATAAAACTTTTGATGATAATTCAAAACAAGCCTTAAAAGATGTTAAAAGAGAAAGTATGTGGTCTATGGTTGGAATGTCTATTCCTGGATTAAGACCTGCAATAACTAGATTACTTTCAAAAAGAGATAAAGGAGAATTAGTTAGTAAAGATGTAAAACAATTATATGATGCAGGAAAAAGAATAGGTGTTGATATTCTACCTACTGATATTTCAGGAAAATTTGGAACTATGTATGGAAAAGTTATTGGTGTCTTTCCTTGGGTTGGAAGTCCTATTAAAACAGCCGCAGCAAAAAGAGGAAGACAACTAAGTAATATAAAAAATCAAGTTTTAGATGATTTAGCTCCTAATGAGCATATTTCTGATTTGGGAGTTGATATGTTTAATGCAGCTAAAAATAGTTCAAAAGAATTTAAAAATGTTGCATCAGGTTTGTATAATGTTTTTTACAAAGAAGCAGGTAAAATAAATAAACCATTTATTCCTTCTGATAATATTAAAAATGAAGCATCTAAAATTATTAAAGATTTTATACAAAAAAGACCAAAAGAGGTATTAACAAAAACTGTAATTAAGAATGGAAAAAAAGTAAAAATTAAAATTAAAAAACCTATCCCAGCATCTGTAAATGCTAAATATGGTAATTTTATACAATCTTTATCAAGACTTGATGACTTTATAACTCCTGCACAAGTAAAACAAATAAAACAAGATTTGGCAAATTATTCAGCACTTGCAGCTGGAAAAGATGGTGCTGGTGTTTTTAGATTAAGTAATTTATCAAAAGCAGCAGATGGATCTTTAAGAGATTATAGCAAATATAATTTATCTGCATTTGGTACGGATCCTAAAGTTTCAAAAAAAAGTTTACAAAAATTAATTAACGAATTAAAGGCTGCAGATTCTTTTTATGCAAATGGAATACAAATATATAATAGATCAACAGCAGGAAGATTTAGAAAAGTTGATAAAAACATATTTATGTCTGGATTTGATAAGCCAGGATCAATAGAACCAGATGAATTATTTAAATATGTTATAAAAACTGGCTCACCTAATTCTTTAAAAGATTTAAGAAAATTAATAGGTGATGATAATTTTGCAAAAGTTTCAAGAAAAATAATTGATAACGCTTTTTCAAAAGCATCTGTAAGAGGAGATGAATTAAGAGGTTTAGTATTTAATCCTAATGTTCTTGAAGAAGAACTTGGACTTACAGGAAAAAATGCTTCTGAAATGTTGGAAAATATTACTAAAGGTACAAAAATTAATAAACAAAAATTATTAGATTTAATAGAAGTTTCTAAAGCTCATGCAAATATTGAAATACCAGATGTAAGTTCTTTTTTACAAAGAAGGGTTACATTGGGAGGTGCTAAAAGTCTTTTAGGTGGTGTTGCTATGGGTGCAGGTGTTGTTGCTGATCCAACATCTACATTAGCATTAATGGCAATAGGTAGAGGGGGATCTTCCTTTCTTGCTAATCCAAAAAATGTTGAATTGGCTATAGAGGCACTTGATATAACAGCACCAAGAGCAATTAAATATATTGCAGGTGAAAAATTAATTAGAGGTCTTGTAAAAGAAAGTAAAGGTGATGAACAAAAGGTTTATGAGGAATTAGAAAATTATTATAAAAATAACAAAAAAAGTATTTTAGAAAATTTAAGAGATTAATCATGCCAAGAAAATCTGCAACAGAAGTAAAAATTGATTTTTTAGTTAAAGAAGTAAAGGAACTCAAAGACGAAACTAAATCATTAAGAGCAGACATTAACAAGGGAAAGGGTGCTATATGGATATTACTTGCCATATCAGCAGTTATTACAAGTGGTTATAATTACTTTATAAAATAACATCTTGCCATCAGATAAA
>WLWF01002512.1_pt1 | contig 13147 bp, 11 predicted proteins | sample 6718331 | NCBI WGS metagenome assembly WLWF01 (sample SAMN12718692, study PRJNA515312) | sponge metagenome | isolation source: marine sponge | host: Mycale hentscheli | place: New Zealand: South Island, Marlborough, Capsize Point | collected 2003-05-01
CATCATTTTAATGTTATATCCCGAGGATTTAGACGATTATTATGAATACCTAGATAGTCAAACTGATTGCTCTGAAGTTACCCGAGGGCGAGGTGAACGACTTAAACATTGGAGAAGTCGGTGTCAAGCCTTAGATCATTGTTATTTTTCTAATAGACACCGAACTTGTTATAGTCTAAAATCGGACGATACCTCAGAAAAAGAGACCTTGGTCCCCAAACTTAAAAGGGTTATGACTGATAAACTAGTTGATAAATTAGATCGCCCCGAACTCCCTATTGTTGCGGGCTACCGGACTAATCAAGCCAGAATCATTAATATTTTACTATTTAAAAATGAAACGGCCAGTGGTTGTTATCCTGAAAATAAAAGGGTTTGGCGAAAAAACAATAAACGCGTCCTTAACTTTCTCCAGGTCACTAACAAAAAAATGTGGACTTCCATCCATGGGAAATACCATGATACCTCTGAAGATTGTCAAGCCATTAGTTTATATTGGTGTCTAAAGCCATCAGAAGAATTTAACGTCATTTTAAGAAACATGTCAGATCTCAGATATATGGAAAATCAATTTATTATCAATTTATTAACAAAATATTATCAACTTGATACTTCAAATTGGATTGATATTTATACCATGAGAATACCACAGTTCTATAAATTTCTCAAGTCCGACACTTATCTACCGCCTGGTTATTGTACCCTATTAAATTATCAATATGATATCCATCCATCCAAATATAAAGATTATCCCGAGGGAACTGGTCATACTATCATTTGTGGTAAGCAACTATCCGATGGAAATTGCTATATCTTAGATCCCCAAGCCATTAGGTATAATGAACGTATTATCTGTGTCCAACAAGAAAAACGGGTGGAAAATTTATATACCAATTACTGGGTTGGACTAGATGAAATTAAACAGTATTGGGAGCCGAACATTTTGGCGAATGCATTTAAGCAAGTTAACGTTTATGCTTTGTTTAGTTAGGAGTAGTAGATCGTCCAAAAGTTGGTTTTAATAACCTATGACCCTGCTTATTAACACGATATTTATATTTAATATTTATTATAAGGCAAACTCATAAAATAATAGGAAAACTGTCCTGTAAATCACCCAAAATGTCTTTAATCTGCTGCTCCCCGATGACCTCCTTTGCCAATAATAACTCAGCTATTTCCGTAAATTTATCCATATTATCCAGAATAATGTCATGAGCCATTGTATTCATCCGGTCTAAAACATTATTAATCTCGGCATAACACTTTTCTCGGTGAATATCACTGAGAAACCTCCTCTCCGAACCTAGACTACTTGTCTCACTAAAAGCAATTAAGCTATGGTTAAAGCCATAACGGGTCGCCATATTATAGGCTATTCTAGTTGCTTTTTCCAAATCATCGGAGGCACCAGTAGAAATGGTTCCAAACTTCGTCATTTCCGCCACCTGGCCACCTAATAATACAGCTATTTGGGCATACAACTCCTGTTTTAGATACAGTTTTTTATCATCGGGCTGAGACATTGCGTAGCCGAGAGCGGCTTCTCCCCTGGGAATAATAGACACTTGGATTGGATTGTTAACCCCCTCTAAGATGTAACCTAAAAGGCAATGCCCCGCTTCATGGTAGGCCACTCGTTTCTTTTCTTCTTCACTCATCAGACGTTCTCGCTTAATATTACCAACTACAATTTCTTCTAGTGCTTCGTAGAGATATTCTTGGTTTATCTTGATCCCCCCACGTCTAAGACAGATAACTCCTGCCTGGTTACAAATGGTTTTAATATCAGCACCATTCAAACCGGAACTTCTCCGAGCTATTTGGTCTAGCACCTCATCTGGATTTAATAACTCAATATCAGTAGGTTTATGACATAGGCCGTGAGCGTAGAGTTGAGTTCGCTCTTTTAAGTTAGGAAGGTCAAAAACTAGCTTTCGGTCAAATCTCCCAGACCTGAGAAGAGCTGGATCCAAGTCCTTTTTCCGGTTAGTCGCCGCAATCACCAAGATATTTTCATTATCGTCAAAACCATCCATTTCTACCAGAAATTTATTAAGGACCGTATTACCTTCAGAATTATGAGTATTAAGATCACGTTTCCGTCCTAAACTATCTATTTCGTCAATAAAAAGAATACATGGTTTTTGTTCTCGGGCCATCTTAAAGAGATGTCGCACCCTAGCTGCTCCAACACCGACAAACATTTCCTGGAAATCGGAACCCGTCACCTGAATAAAGTTAACACCTGCCGTTTTGGCTACCGCCTTGGCCATCATGGTTTTTCCACAACCTGGGGGACCCAAAAATAACAGGCCCCTCGGAATCTTAATACCAAAACTAGTAAACCTATTTCTGTCTTTTAGGTAATCAATGTATTGCTGGATTTCTATCTTAGTTTCTCCAAGGCCAATGACATTATCTAGGGTCACATTGAGTTGCTCGGCCTTTATTAATTTCCCAGGTGATTGAGTAATTTTACCAGCAAAATTTCCATCACCACTAAATAACCCAATTAGGTTGATAAAGATAATAGCATATAAAATATATTTTCCGACTGAAAATATCCATTGCATGGTAGTCATTTTGTAAACTAAGTTAGGAATTGGTAGCTGAAGATTATTACTATATTGCTCGACACGTTCCTCTAAATTATGATGTCGGCTATAGGTTAAGGTGAATGTTCTTTCGTAGGGATGGTAACTGTGAAAACACTGATAAGGATAACTAGTTGATTCTGTATTATTTAAATTTTGGTGTCTGGTAGTTAAATGCCCTTGGCAATACACCGTGGCACTATTGTCATAGTCGTAAATATAAATATCTTTCACCGTTTGATTCTGGAGTGTTTTAGTTAACTCCTGCCATGTAATCCGATCATTTTGAAATAACCCGTGAATAGAGGTTATAAGCAGGGCACCAAAATAAAAAAATTTACTGACTTTCATGTTTTATTACTAGTTTATCTCTAACTTTTCTTTACTTTAGGTCCTTTCACTTTTTTATCTTTATTTCCATCTTCATATCCTTCTCCATCTCTATCCTTATCCTTAACTAGAAGAATAACTGATCTTGAAGTCATTAAAATTAAGGGTGCCACATTGAAGGTTACAGGTCGGACACGATACCGTCAGGTTTTTAAGCTCGTGGCTTTTACAGATAATATATGGAATAATGTGGGCACAATGCCAACCTTTATTCTCATTTTCAATAGTTTTCTTACAGACATAGCAACTGCCCCGGTGGCTGTTAGAGAAATGATGCTCCCAGACTTGCTGTCTTAGACTACTGGGTATCGCACGTCTCTTTTCCTGGACAAATGGATCGGGAATGGCAAGAGGTAGAAGCAATGGGGTGTCTGGTTTAAATTGTAGACGTTTTAGTTTTTGGTAATTACGACTATCTTGTATGGAAAACCGAAACAACTGTTGATACAACTTGGCCATTAGGACAGATAAATTTGGAATTAACTCTGGACTAATGCCAATTTTTTCTAAAATATCGGGAATCGTTTCGTATGTCTGTGTAAAGTAATAGAAATGGTCCTTAACCTGATAAAACTGACCTCCACGGCGAGATATCGTCGTTATGCTAGTTAGGAACAGTATAATTCTAATAAATTCTTTTACCTCTTCTAGTCTTAGACGGTTAGGTAATTCCGTATCAGAACCTTGTTTTTCCAAACCTTTCACGGTCTCTTTAATTTTTTTTTGGTTTTTGTCATAAATTATATGGTCTACAGGCATTTTCTGTTTTCAACTTGGTGGTCGGCTAGTTATGTAAGTTTAAGGTGATCTGTTTTTAAATTTACTTAAACCTAAGAAAATATAAAATTTCAATTTTTTTTAAATTTTATATCTTTCCATCTATCATAATAAAAATAATTAAAATGCCCAATAAATGGTATGAAAACCTAAAGAAACCTAATCTCACACCTCCAAATTATGTCTTTTCTATTGTCTGGCCTATTCTCTATGCTATGATGGCGGTCTCAAGTTATCGGATCTGGAAACTAGAGACCTGTGTCGGGTTTTGTCACCCCTTAGTTATTTTCAGTATTGGCTTAGCCTTTAACCTGATCTGGACTACTCTATTTTTTAAACTAAAAAAACCAAAACTAGCCCTGTTAGATTTGGCATTGATTATTATATTTACGGTTTGGACCATAAAACTTTTTTATCCACTGGATAAGACGGCGGCCTACTTGTTAATTCCCTATTTGGTTTGGTTGTTGTTTGCCCTTTACCTCAACAGTAGATTTTGAAAAATCTACGGCAAAACGAGTCAACTCTTTGGTTGGGTTACGAGGTTGAGTGAGGGTAAGATAGGTCAAATTTACCTACCATCTAAAGATCAAGGGCTGGAAGCCTAAAGGGGTCGTGGGGATTAATCCCCACCTACCATCTAAAGATCAAGGGCTGGAAGCCTAAAGGGGTCGTGGGGATTAATCCCCACCCCCACAGTTAGATCCATCCTCAAAACAAGGAAAATTAATTTCCGTCCAACTCCCCGGAGTGGCCCAGGCACAATCCGCCTCCAAGCCCAGTTGGTTATCACCTAAGACCACTCTAACGTAACCTAGTTCCCCCCAATACTCACCCCAACTATTCCGGACCTGCCAGTATTGTTTTTTCAGGGTGTTGTCATAACCCCATCCAACTACGCTAACAATATGGTCTATTTCCCGACTAACCTTAGGGACATCCAAGACCCCACCCGTATAATTTAAGATGGCATTGGCATTGATCCCACAGGCAATAGGACCATTCTGGTAGATTTCCTGCTGCATCAGTTCGGAGCTAAAGACCCTACCATACTTGGCAATAGTCGCATTTGGATAACTCGCGATAGGTTGGCAAGTTCCACCCAGTTCGGTAAAAGTGGAACACGTTTTACAGACATTTTCCGCCACACAACTATAGTCCCGATGTTGGCAAGCCGTTTCTTTAGAGTCCCGACTACAGGCCTCGTAGGTTAAACAGGTATCAAACGGAATATGACCGTAGTTACTAATAAATTGGTAGGCCGCATAATGATCACCCCCATTACAAGAGCCGGCATCTTCGACACCACAGTTCAGGAGAAACTGGACTGGAAGGTTGATATCAACTCCTCGCCCCCCACGCCTAATCTTAATACGGTCACTTAAACTACTCAGGGCACCATGAGCCCAACAAGACCCACAGTATTGGGGAATATGTTGGTTAAGACTCTTGGTTAAAAAATTAGTTCCATTATGGTTACCCCAACTAAAACTTTCCGGTAACTTAAGTTTATGGTCTAGTTTTATCTGGTTGACCCCAAAATCATGTGGGGTTTGACCCTTTGGAAGGTAAACTCCCATAATATCTTGGAAATAACTAACAAATGAGATAAAGTTAAAGATTTTCATTATCTTTTTGGTTTAATTTATAATATCACTATCTAACGTCATCTGTTGTTAAGTAGTTTTTCTCTCTCTCTCTCTCTCTCTCTCTCTCTATAATCTATCATGTATCATCTATCATCATCTATCATATGTCTCTTCTTAACAGCACTTAAAGTCAATGGATTATTCACCAATGATTTTAAACTATATAGATCATAATTTAGTGTTACCATATTAGAGATTAGGGTAAATTTTTGTCCATCCGTCATTTCAATGACGTAACTGTTATCAAGCAGACGATGGCGTCTAGAGTATATATAGGTGATATATCTAATTTTTAATCCAACTATAGCATCAAATCTACAGGCTTTGTCCTGTAGATTTTTTAGACATCCAAGAAATTTACCTTGAATATTATCACTATGAAAACTACAATATAATTTATATTTATTAAAGATGCCATACTTATCCTTGTCAACATAGTCACGTAAATAGATAAGTAGTTGAGCATCTATTGGTGTAAGGAAAACCACTCTTACACGATAAATTTCCTTATCTTTAAGAAGTGTTTTTATATTAAAATAAGTAGAAGTCTGCTTCATTTTAATAATATACCATTTTAAAATAAAATCCTGACCACCTTTAAACCTATTTCTTAACTTTGAAAGCCTTACCTATAATTAGATAATACCAATAATAATTAAGTATTATTATCGGGTAACAGCCAAGATACCAACTTAAATAGCAAATGTTACTAGTTTGACAAATACTACTAAGGTAAGAAGGTTGATAGTCAACAGTTATTAGCCAGGTCAGATTAAATATTCGGTAATAACCAAATAATAGGAAAAAGGCTAACTTAATAGCTAAATGACGATAACCCAAATGAATTAGGGCTAAAAAGACCGTGGAAAATTCTACGTCTAAAAAGGCTTTAATAATTTTATTAAAAGTTTCCGCTTCTATCTTGGTTAATCTAGAGTTATTAACTGCGACATAATAAAAAGTAATATTTAAAACTATAGTTGAAATATGGTGGATGATCATATCCCGACTATTCCGGATGTCTAACAGACAATAGGCTATTAGGAGTGGACTAACTACCATGAAATTTTCCGGAGTTGTATAGAGAAAAAATCTAGCCATGAGGACCAATAAACTTACAGATAAACTTGCGTATGCCTTATTTTTAGAAACCATAATCAGTGCTACTTTTAGATGTTTTAATTTAAGTTACTTTATATATATATATCTAATTATTAAAGTAGACACTATGAAATATTCGCTAATTATCTTAATAATATTCTTAGTATTAAGCTTGATAATATTGTTTAAAGAAAGAGTAAACAACGTAGAAACTTTTAATCCCGATACTCAGGATAGTCAAGATACCCCGGTTATCATCTATTATCACATAGCTGAAATAGGCGATTGGGAGAATATTGTCAAAGAACAATTACATCAAATTAGAGAATCTGGGTTATATCACCGATGTCAAGAAATTAGAATTGGGTTTCTGGGAGAAAAGTCAAAAATTACGAATTATGTTAAGGGTAAAGTAAAATTAATCTATCATAGCACTAATGTAAAAGAATATGAAATTCCGACCATTAACAGTCTGTTAGACTTTTCAAAAAATTGCGAAAAGGAGCACTATATCCTCTATATCCATAATAAGGGTAGTACATTTAGTAAACTTAATATAGTTAACAATCATGTCCACAATTGGAGAAAAATGATGATGTATTATATGGTAACTAAATTTAAACAATGTCTCCCCTATTTAACTGACTATGATACGATTGGGTGTAATTTAAGAGAATCAAAGAACTACTATTGTAAAATAGGAGATGAGAAACATAACTATCATTATTCTGGTAATTTCTGGTGGTCTAAATCTGGATACCTTAAAACATTACCAGAGATAAATGTGGAATGTAACCATTATACCTATCGTTATTTGGCTGAATCATGGCTTTTATATAACCTTCCTAATTTAAAAAGTTTAATTATTCAATCCACTCCAGAAACCCATTTGTACAATAAATCGTATGATATCGCTTATTTTCAAAAACATAAACAATTAGCCACGGTTGATAAAAATATGGAGATAAAACAGTTAGGTATAACGTTTCAATAACATTTATTTTTCAAGATTCTAAGACGACTACCAAAAAAAATATTATCAAGATAATATATTAAAATACTTACATAAGAACTAGTGTAAACCTACGATATTCCTACTATTCTTGATGTCTCTTACTACCAGGAAATCTTCTCAAGTAGTATAGATGAAAAAATCTAGATATTATGACCAATAAACTAACAGATAAGCTCGTGTAGCCTTTATTTTTACAAATCATAATTCGTGACAATTATTGATAATGGTATTGTTTAATATGTATTTAAAAATTTTAATAAAATAACTTATTATCCAAATGGTGATAATCATCAACCTCACTATGTCTAATAAAAACCTTATTTAAGCAGTAACTATTTTGTCTTATCTGATGTTTATGACAGTTAATAGTTTCGTTTTCCAAACTACTTGATGGATAGATAAATAAATTATTAGATAGTAGCCCGGCTGAAAAGGATAGAGAACCTCCAGATGATATTAGAGCCCGAGCATTTAACATGTATAATAAATCTTCTTTAAGCGAGTGACATAATACTTCATATTCAATATTTAAGTTATCTTTTAGAAAACGACCTAATAAATTTGTCCACTCCTGACATTTGTTAGTATCTTTACTAAGATGAGCGTTACAATTAAGAATAGTAATTTTACTAAGATTCATTTCACGTAAGACCAACCGGAGACAGTTTAAATACCAGTTAAATTTAAGTAAATGATATCTACCATGTTTGACAAAGGGGACATCACTACATCTAAAATGTATGACACATTCTTTAATATATTGTATATTAGGATTATATAGGCTATTTTTTTTTATAACTGGATAAATATATTTAAAATATTGGTGATGACTCCAAAAAGATTCTGGTGCTATTGATTTAATAGTTTCTAGTTTAGTTGTTAAAAATATTGGACAATCATCCGGAATAGATGATTCTTGTGGTATTTGTAATTTTATAATGTCATTTTCAGGTTTATCTAAATTATCAATCACTAAATTTTCATTAGTAATATAGGCAATTGTTAAAAAGTAAAAATAACTAGATAATTTATTACCAATATGAAAATTAGGTAACGTAACATGATATTTCTGTTGATAGTTAGTAAAACTATCTTGTGGTTTATTGACTACTAATCTCAACTCTCGAGATATAACTATAATTATAAAAAAAACAACTAAACCAACTAAAAGATGGGGAAATTTAGGGAAAGTTTTCATTATTATCTAATAATACTTAATATTTAAAATTAGATGAAATACTTAGACTGGAACTAGAGTAACCCTACGATATCCAAGAGTACCTTTGGGATTAAGACAAGATATTAAACAAGCCAGGGAAATGGCCATTCCAAAATCAATTACGGCTCTAGTCATCCATTTTTCTTCTTCTTTATCTTGAAAATACCGTGATAGGGAAAAAGTCCCATCCATAATAGTAGTGAAAACAACCAGATTAAGAAGGTATCGGAAGTGGTTATATTTCATATTGCTTAATTTTCTTTTAAATGCTAGGTAATATAGACACTTCTCTATAAAAAAAGAGAAATCAATTTTTTTATCAGCCCACAATCTGACCTTTGACCATCTGACCAGCTTAAACTATATTGTCATGTCTATCAAAGACCGTATTTACTTGTTGGTTCACTGTTAAAAAGGTACAACATTTCGGAAAATCTTTCAGCCGTTTAGCTCCGATATAAGTCCCAGTAGATCGTATCCCACCCATAATATCAAGTATAGTATCCTCGGCCTTTCCTCGGTAGGGAATTTTCCGTAGTTTACCTTCACTGCTCCGATATGACTGGAGACCTCCATTGTATTTATCTTGGGCGTGTTTACTAGACATACCATAAAACAATTTATATTGTTTACCATCAGGATCGTTGACTAGTTCTCCACCTGACTCGTCGTGTCCTGCTAAAACCCCACCAAGCATGACAAAATGTGCTCCGGCCCCAAAAGCCTTTGATAGATCACCCGGAAGAACACAACCACCATCACTAATCATATGTCCATTAAGACCATTAGCTACCTCGGCACATTCAAGACATACACTTAATTGAGGAACTCCAACTCCCGTTTTTAATCTAGTACTACAGACACTTCCAGACCCAATACCACATTTGACAACATCAACTTTTGCCGTTAGCAGTAGTTCCTGGACCATATCCCCAGTCGCGACATTTCCCGCAAATATAGTTAATGATGGATATTCCATTCTGACCTGTTGACAGAAATGGACAAAACTATCACTATAGCCATTAGCCACATCAATAGTTAAAAAATAAGGTTGTAAGCGGTCAATTAATAATTTAGTCCTATTCCATTCTTCCTGACCTATTCCAGTTGAGAGACTGTAGTAATTTGGGTCTAACGCCTCCGATTTAGCAACGTAATCATCCAGACTATAGTGTTTATGGAACACAGTAATCATCTTAAAACGGCTTAAAACATCATACATCTGAAAAGTACCAGTAGTGTCCATATTACTTGCTAGGATGGGACAACCGGTCCAAGTCCTCTTAGAATGGAGAAAGGTAATGGTTTTGTTGAGATCTACTTGACTTCTACTGCTTAAATTAGAGCGTTTAGGCCTAATTAAGACATCACGAAAATCATAGTAGGTACCAGTTTCTATTTTCATCTTGGGATAGTCATAACTATATGTCATGACTTTAAGATCTTATTAAAATTAAATATGACTATTTTGATTTAAAACCAAATGAACTAAGACCACTATACGATATAATCATCATGAAAAACATTATCTTAGCGATTTGTTATGGTTTTGGAGTAGGTCTAAATTCCCTAATAGGCATTTCTTGTACGACAAGTTCTAGTGTAGAAATAGAAAATAACATTGATCCGCATATTATTACACCGGTATATGTTGCCCTCCAACAAAGAAACCTAGAACAATTAAAAGCACGTCTGACCAATTTTAGTGATCCTACCTCGGAACATTATGGACAATGGCTAGACAGGGAGACTATTAGTCAGACTATTAGTCCTACCTTGGATAGGCAGGCTGAAGTCCTAAGTTGGATTAATCAATACCAAGTAGTTAATGTGGAAAACTACGGTGACGCTATTAAATTTTATGCTAATCCCTTGACCATCCGAGACATGTTTAATATTGGTCAAAAAGAAAATTTAGTTGGTTATACGATCCCATATCACCTGACAGACATTGTTAGTTTTGTAGAAATGACTAGAAGTATTAAACTAAACCATCTCAAGACTCCGAAAAAGAAAAACTATCGCAATCTCGATAATGTGACAGATGATCGGTATTTTGGAAGCGAACCTCTTAGACGTCTCTATAATGTCAGTGAGATCAATTTAAATCATCGTATTTCGGGGGGCCTTATTGAATATCAAAATAATGATGGATTTACCAACCAGGATCTTAACCTTCAACAGGTCGTAAATGGTCAGAGACCTAATAATTTAACGATAATTGTTGGGGATAATCATGGTTATGATGACGAAAGTCAACTAGATGTCCAATTAATGTCCCAGGCGGCAGATGGTATCAGACTCTGGTATTGGAATAGTCCCTATTGGTTATATAGTTTTGCGGTTGATTTCTATCAGGCAGAAGATATCCCTCAAGTAATTTCTATGAGTTGGGGCTGGTCAGAAGATTCCCAATGTGAAATTATTGATTGTCCAAATATTACCAGTCAACAATACGTTGAAAGGGTTAATAACGAATATCTCAAGATTGCTTTAAGGGGTACTACTATTTTGGCTGCTAGTGGAGACGCTGGGGCACCAGGACGAACTGATGAGGGTTGTAGTCCAGAAAGACCAATAAACCCTATCTTTCCTGGTTCAAGCCCATATGTTCTTAGTATTGGTGGGACTGTTGTTTCATTTGATAATCAGACCTTAAATTATACCACTCCTCTCTGCCTTAATAACAGTTGTTTGACTGGTCGTAATGAGACATCAATTAGTTGTGATAAAATTGGCTGGACGGCTGGAGGTGGTTTTGACATTTATCATAACGAAACACCCTATTGGCAGAGAAAGGCAGTAACTAGATATCTTAAATCTGGTGTGACACTCCCAAATAGTAGTAATTTTAACCAGAATGGTAGGGCCTATCCAGATGTTAGTGCCATTGGTCATAGCTGTCCTACCTATATTAATAAACGGCTAGATACAGTAGATGGAACTAGTTGTAGTACTCCCGTAGTGGCTGGTCTTGTCAGTATTATTGCCAATCATCTTTGGGTTAAAAATGGAGTTAAAACGGGCTTTATCAATCCACTACTTTATTACATTTGGGATAATTGTCCTGAGTGTTTTCAAGATATTACAGAAGGATATAATTGGTGTACTGAAAACAGCTGCTGTGATAATCACACTGACTATGGATTTCAGGCCACTAAGGGTTTTGATCCTGTAACTGGATTAGGAACTTTAAATCTTGGTAGGATAATTAGTTATCTTGATAGTCTACATTAGTTACGTAACACGTGGTTAAATTAGTTAAATTAGTTAAATTAGTTAAATTAGTTAAATATATTATCAAAATTTAAAAATTAATATATTTAATTAATATAAGATAATTTTTATGGATATAGAAAAAATACAATCCTATTTTCAAAACGCCTTATATAATTTTATGGAGACAAATTCTGGGTGGTGTGGAAATGAAGTATTAGCCGCAAATATTTTACTTATTGGAGAAGGCTACTTAGATGATGATTTAAAAATACCATTATCACCTTATCAAATCGCAGAAAGTAGAAGTCCCCTGAATCTATATGATACCATTCATTATAAAAATGGAAATAACAATTTTAATATTCAAAGTTATCGTGGAAATAATGGAACTGTGACCTGTAGTGCCTATTGTGCTAACAAAAATGGTAAATGGTCACCACCAAAAGATTCTGAATGTGTTGGAGTAACTATTAATGGTCAAACTAGTTATGATAAATGTAATACCGTAGTAGGAAGTAATAAAGGATTAGAAAGTTGTCATTGTCTTATAGCCCCGGTAAGATTTAATGTTTTAAGGTGGCGAACTATAAGTGAAGATAGGTATAAAATATCAAGAGATGACGTGGGTGATGGTTGGGACACGAAAGTAGCAAGTTTTTTGGCCTATATCCAGGATCCTGGGAAGGGAGCAGTCAAGTATTATATATGTGATGCCCAAAACCCTCATAGATTTATCATAAATACCACTGGCCCAGGAAATGGTTGGACCCAAAGGGATAGTTTTTGGGCCTTTCCTAATAATCCTGGAGATGGTGTGAAATATAATATCTTATATGCTAAAGATCCTTGGCGTTATAAAATAATAAAAGAGGGAGACGAAGGTAGTCAGGGGGGAGGATGGATCGCAGGAGGTAATGGTGGATCTGTTTGGTGTTTTGCTCCTAGTAATAACTGGGATTATGACACTGCTATACGGAAAGCATCTGAAAAATGCCAGGAAGCCGATTGTGGTGGATTTAGTGTTTACAAGTATGATAAACCAGATCCCTATTTTTGTTTTAGAGGTAAGGGTACATCTAAGACTGAAAATCCCGGTAATGATGTGACAGACATTGCTAAATGTTACCTACCAACCAATGGATATGGTAATACCTTTGTAGACCAAGGGCCATCAGAATAT
>WLWF01002513.1_pt1 | contig 13144 bp, 6 predicted proteins | sample 6718331 | NCBI WGS metagenome assembly WLWF01 (sample SAMN12718692, study PRJNA515312) | sponge metagenome | isolation source: marine sponge | host: Mycale hentscheli | place: New Zealand: South Island, Marlborough, Capsize Point | collected 2003-05-01
TAAAGTTTCACCACTAGTACCACCTGATAGAGACCATTCAATATTTAAACAATCACAAGTCTCACCACTATAACAAGTGGTTGTTCCAGCACTTAATGTATAACCATCAGGACAACCAATTGTTTCTCTATAACAAGTTTCGGTTCCGGCACTTAATGTATATCCATCAGGACACGGTCCACCGATATTACACATATCAAAAGTTAAGAAAAGTTCTTTACTGTTAAGTACTAAATTACTGTGTTTTTCTAAAACTGATGATTGTTTCCAATAATCAGTATATCTCCATGGTAAATCGGCATCAGGACTAGGTGCGAATCTTCTATTTATTTCACCATAACCTTCAATTAAACCAGATTCACCATTTTTAATTATAACATTATCTGTTAGTGTTCCAGCTTGATTTTGTATGTTTGAGTAATTTTTAACACCTGGGTTGTAAACCCAAGATTTTTTATTATCAATAACTGGTGTTATATTAAAACCTGGACAATTATTTCTAATAATATCTATAGTAGTTTCTTCATCTGAACAACTAAATTTAAAGTTATCTAAATATATGTCATACGTACAACAACAATTCAATCCAGAGGTAAATTGTAAAGCCACATTAAACTCTGTAGTACCAGTTGTAATACTAACTTGTGTTGTAACATCAAACCAAGTTTCTAGTTCATTAAATGATATTGGTTCGGATGTTTGTATAATTTCATTATTTTGATTCTTAATAACTAATAATGCTTCTATTGGTACATTTGGGTTATAACAACATGGTTCTCCATTATTTATAGTGTCACCAGAAATAATAATATTATTACCGTCAGGTAATCTTCTAGTTGTAACAACTCTAGTTGTGTTATAATCAATTAAATTATTATTTTCATCAAACTCTAATAAACAAGGTTCGTCTTCCCCATCAACAATTATAACTTCATCATCTGTTTCTATTTCAACACAGGGATTTTCGGGGATACCGAAATAAAATGATACAGAGACATCTAGTGGTTGATTACACTCAGGCTTAATTAATTCTTTATTTAAGTTAAATTCTAGTGGTAAACATGGGTTTGGGTCTTTAGTGAAACATCTAGTAACACCATCGTAAGTTTCGTATGACCAAGATAAATTATCCTCACTAGCTATTTTCAAACAACACTCTTTATCCAAGTCTTGTCCATTAAAAGTTGCGTAAGTTATTTCTTGGTTAAAAGAATCTACTTCTGAGATTACAGATATATCTGTTAAAGAAAGTGTACACTCTTCTTGTGGTAAACAAAAACACACCCCACCATCAAAAAATCCGTTAAGTTGGTTTATGTCATTACACTGTTGTTCACCTATTTGAATATAATTAGTGTTTAATGAATTAGTACTGGTTGAGTTAGTATATTGTTCATAACAAACATGAAAACCACCTGTTATATATAATATATTCGATATGTAAACTCTAGCTTTTATATTATTTCCAGAATTTGGGTTAAATAAATTATTTATAACAAAGGTTGACTGTTCTAATGTTAAACCTAAAGTAGTTAAAAATGTGATATTTAATAATAAATTACTACCACTTGTTGTTGAAGCTATTGATAAAAATAAATCCAAAGAACTTACACATTCACAGTTTTCCACTAATTCAGGTTCAACATTACATAAACAAGCAGAAACTTCATCACCAAAATCAGTTACTACTGTTGTAAAATTTGAACTAGGTAATAAGTTACAACAATTTTCACCCACTATTGGTTCACCTGTTACACCATCAACGTAAAAACTACCACTTGTAAATGTTGTTTGACCTGGTTCTGGGTTTGTTGTTATTAATTCTACTAAATAGTCCCATAAATCTTGGTCAACTTCCTGTAGTGAGAATCCATTAACTGTAGTATATAAGTTATCCCACCAAGCAAAGTTATCACAGTTGATACAAATGACCCTACTTTCAAATTCAGCCTGAGATATTTCACCAGAATTAACACCCTCACATAAATTACTATCACTTATTTCTGTTAATTTAAAACATTGTTTAGAACCGTCACTCCAAGTTACTGGGAATCCATTATAAAGTTCATTACAACAATCTTCTTGTATTGACTCACCACCACTTAATACCTCGTTTGTTTGAGGGTTGATGCTGTAAAATAAATCTTCACAGTTTATTGTTTCATTGACTTCACCGTCACCACCACCACCAGGGTTAAATTCAATTGGGTCTGTGATAAAATCATTAGGTGATTGTTCGATACCACCGTCACCACCACTACCACTACCATAGTCACAACAATTAGAACAAGGGAATATGTAGTAAGTTTGGTAATTGTTAGCCTGTGGGTCCATACAACCAGTAAGAGCTGAAACATTATATTGACAGCAACCGTTAGTATACACACCACCTAAATCTGGTTGTGGTTGTGCCCCAAAAACATAATCCTGACACCAACCGTCAGCGACAGGATTAAAATTAGATGCAATACTATCAAGACAACCGTTAATTTTATCTATACCTACTTCTTCAATATTTTCTGCCATTTATATATTATTTTTTTTTAAATTAAGTAACACCCTCTAGCGTCATTAGCCCAAGCTAATTTTCCTGCGAAATTACCTGCCACATCAAGGTAACTACAACACTCTTCACTTAGTTGATTACCGTTTGAATCCGTATATACTCCAACAGGGGTACCACCAAAAATTATTTGTTGTGTTATGTAGTTACCGTCCACAAATGGTGGACATTGATAACAACCAACCTCTAAACCATTAGTTGGGTCTGCTTCTTCTTGGAAAAAGAAACCACCCGACTCACAGCAACTTTGGTCAATGTTTTGACCATTAACATTAGTGACTGTATTAGATTGGGTATTTACGATTAAGTTTTCTGGATTACACCTCGTACAAAGATTAACATCTATAAATTCACCATTTTCGTTTTCAATTAATACTTGTTGGGATGAAAAGTTGTATTGAGGCCCATATTTTTGACAACAATTTTGTGTTAAATAATTGTCGTCACTATCTGTTAAATATATTATAGTTGTACCGTTATTAGTTGACGCTGTAGTTTCTTTAAATGTTCTGTCACACTCAAAACAACCAAACCTAGGGCTGTTTATACTGTCTAGATACACAGAAACTAAACTACTGTTTACGGCATAATCTATTGTACCATCTAATCTCTGTATCTGTACATTTGGTATACCATAACTGTAACCTAGGGTTTCACAACAATTTTGGTCCAACATTTCAAAATTAATTTCAGTGAGTTCTGGTTGTGTTGGGTCTGTGTTTATACCAACAACACTATTATATAGTGTGGTAACATTTTCTCTATTACAATTATCAATATCTTGTATTATTTCACATAACTGTAACTCATTATTCCAAGTCCCACCCCTTAACACACAACAATTTTCATTTTTTAATACTTGATTACCAATCATATATATACATTTATTTTGCTTGAAGTAGGTATTAAAAATATTTATTAAAAAGTTTTCAGCTTCAACTGGGTCATTATTTTCATACCCATAAGTGTTAGCTAAACTTAGTAATCCATTTTCATTTAAACTTAAATTATTTAAATACTCTTCTGAGTTACAAATTAAAAGTAAATTATTTTCGGGTGGACACCACCAACAATAATAAACACTACTATCTATTTCATCTAATATTTCACCACCAGTAGTTGGTCTACCTGGTAAGGTAACTAAATCAACTTCACCTAATTGTCTAGTTGTAGACTCTTCTGTTAATTGACCACAATCAGTACAAACCTCAAAGTAATTATCACTACTATTATAAGGGTATACTTCCATTATGTATGTAGTTGGTCCAGCGGTGTCTAGTAAGATATCAAAAGTTAATGTTTGGTATGGGTTTTTAAAATCAGAAAACACTACTTGAGGTAATGGTCCTGGTGATGGTGGTAATTGTTTTAATTGGTAAAAAATACCAGGTTGTGAAGCGGTAGAATCTATACCAGATATAGGACCTTTTGTTGTAATAGTTAGTGTTACAGGATTAACCACTGAAGCGGTTGGAGCGTCTATTGTAAATTGAGCTGTTGCTGGTGCTGAACCAGAACCACTATACTCTGTTTTTGGAACATCTTTAAAAATAATGTTATCCCCACCACAATCACTACTAGTGGTTAGAATACCGCCAACACCAGTAATACTACCCTGTGAAAATGTTAAGTCACAGTTTGGGGTGGTCTCATTTGGAACATTACCGTCAGTACCGTCTATAATAATCACATCACCGTCACCACCGTTTCCACCGTCAACAACACCATCACCAGGTGTTACTGGTTCATCTGTACCGTAATAACAACCAATAGTAGAATTCCAAGAAACACCAATAGATTGTTCTTCATTACTTAATTGAGTAAAGTATTCATAACAACATTGTTGTGATAAAGGATTACCAACATCACTTGTAATTGTTACATATGGATTGTTAGGTGTTATAGTAAAATTATTTGGGCAATCACTATTTTCATTGTTTTGGTTTGGGTTTTCTGCTAACCAATAGTATTCACAACACTCTTCAATATTATGGGGTATTGATTTACCATCTGGTGATGTTATGTATATAACACCATTTGGTGCGAAAGCTGTTTCAGGTGGGCAACCACCACATAACTCAGATTCTCCAGCTTGGAATGTGACTCTTAAAGAATACGTGTCACCACTATCCCTCACATTTGTAGGACCTTCGGGTGTCCCAAATTCCACTAAACCAGCTGAAACTACATCTATGTTGTCGTCTGGGTTAATAAAAAATTCTGGTACATTACCTTCATTATAGTAAGAAAAGGCAGGACCGTTAGCATCAGGGGTAAAAGTTCCATTATTAAAATCGTTAAAATAATTTTTAAAATTTATTTCTGTATTAATTAAATTTACCGATGACTGAAAATCGTCTACAAAACATCTAAACTTATCCCAATATCTTTGACCAAAATCATATGGACCATAGTGTGGGTTATTACCTGTAACAATTTCATTACCTCCATTATACCAAAATCCGTCATTTTGAAACCAAAAAGTTTCCGTGTTGTTAGGTGTTTTAGGGAACCCATAATCATCTACAGGAAAATTATTACGATTTAAATCATAATAACTAGGGCCAAATAAAGTATTAAACTGTTTTCTTAATTCATTTAAATCTAATTTATCTTTAGCTAAATAAATTCTTTCATCCATAGTTACTAAACAATTTTTTATACTAAACAATTGCATAAAAAACTCTAAGACTTTCCTTGTACCTTTAGACCTAAATAACCACCAAGCGTTTATGACTAATCTTCTCCAAAGTTCAATATCTATTTGGTTGGGTGATAATTCTCTTGAGTATCCTTCAAACTGTGGGTCATCACCTTCATCATTATTTGTTAAAATACTAACACCATCATTAACGGTTAATAAAACGTCAAACCCTAAAGTTTTAGCCATTATTTTTATTAGACTATCAGATGTGTTATCTTTTTTATTGTATGTCACAACATTAGCGAAAGATATGCCATCTATATATTTTTTAACAACATCAAATTCTGTACCATAGATTGTTAATAATTTATGTACTCTTCTACCATCATTTCCATTTCCATCACCCTCCGTATCATACTCTATAATTGACTCGGAAACCAATCTTCTAGTCATTAAATTAGTTTTATTTTCATCGTAAAGTTCGGATACTTTAAAAACTTGTTCAATATAATCACTATAAGGTATGGTAATAATATCTAAGTTATACCCATCTGTAGTTGGCCATGTAAAACTTTGTTTTGCAAAACCAATATCACCATCATTGTATACAATTGGGACATCTATTATTAACGTGTATTTAGGTGTGGTTAACCTATTTAAAATAATTTTTTGAACGTCACTTAAATTGTTGAAAAAATAATCTCTACTCTTTTTTATTGGTTTTATGTGGTAATTATTTGTCCCAAAAGTCGTTGCTGATAATGTAGTGAATGGGTTTCCATCTATTTTAAAATATATGTAATTACTATCATTGGTTAGGCCTGTCATTCCTAAAATAGTAAATTCATCATTATTTTCGTTACTTAAAATATATTCACTTAACTGATTAGTTATTGTATTTTCTATAAATGGGTTATTATCATAAACTAAATTATATTGATTAGTTACAGCCTTTACTGGTGATTTAAAACTTGAGGTTTTTGTAATCGGGTTATAATAAAAATCTAATATTGTATTAAGACTAGAAGGTCTTGTATTTGACGGTACAATTGGGTTAGTTGAAATGTATAATGAAGCCGGCCACTTTAATATAATATCTTGTATTTCTGTTTCTAGTGTTTTTGAAAAGCTGCCAAAATAGACATATTTATCTACAATTGTGGTATCAAAATTTAATTTAACAAAAATATTATTATTAACCGCTTCTTCTAATTCTTCTTCTGTTATATCTAAATTTTTTAAACAATAATACTCAGACCATTCACCTAATGTGAAATCTTTTGAGACTCTTCCGTTAAAATTACTAGTAATCTCAAAATTACCCAAAGTAAAAAAAGCATTGGGGTCGGTAAATTGGTTACCAACCAAATTTGGTGCAAAATCACCTTCTCTTAATTTATAAGCGTCTGTTAAAGAACCAGGTACTACTTTTTTTACTGCCATAATTTATAAATTAACCAATATTAGTTATTGTATTAAAGTTTTTAGTCTCGTCTATATTTGTTTTTTGTTCCCTAATTTCATATAAAGGTTCTCCAGTAAATTGGTCTTGTATTTCATATAAATTATATTGTTTATATATTTCATTATTAAAATTATATAAAGTATAAACACCATCTTGTATACCCTTACTTTGGTTACCGTAAAGAGCTATAGCTAAAGATTCTGTATCGTATTCTGTTAATTCTAATTCCATCATTACTGGGTCAAAATCTGTTCTTTGTATTTTTATTTTTTGACCGGTAGTACCAACATAAGGTAAACTATTAGGTTTTACTGTTGGTGCTGAAGAAGGTGTAACCGTAAAAAATATTAGGTTGGAGCTATTATTAAATCTATACCTTATCGCTTTTTGTGTGGTACTAGGTAGGTTTTGTGTTATAGGTTCCACTCTATTAGCGGAAGTTATAATTGTGAAAGTGTCCGTTGGAGTGTTACCAGCAGCATAATATTCTATTCTAGAACCAACCAATCTATCTATATCAACTGCGAAAGAAGAAGGTAGAGAATTTATATCTATTATAACACCCTTTATATCTGGAAACGAAGCTAAAACACCACAATCAGTTATTGTTGTTACAGCTTGTAATGGTCTAACAATTACTGTATATAAACCTGTGTTTGTAAAAATATCTGAGGGTAATTTTAAGTTATAATAACCTTCCATTAAATCACCACCTGGTTGGTTTAATCTATTTAGATTTGATGAGCCCAAATTAATAAAATTATTAGAGGGTATTGTAGTTCTACTATCATTATAAGCATAAAGTATTTCAACGTTTGCTGTCGATGTGTTAACTAATCTTTTTGTTCCATAATTACCTATAGCCATATTATTGTTTTTTTATTTTATAAAACCCATTTTTGTAGGTTTCTAATTGCCCAATATTATTTATATCCATAAACCTCATTTGCCTTTCGAATATATTACTAAAGGCTCTCTCTATAAATATTTCAGCATCTATTTCAGGCAAAAAAACTTGTTCTAATTTTTCTTCTTCCTTAATTAAGGGTTTATATTCAAAATCATCCCCTGTTTTTTCTACCCTAAAAATTGTTGTTTGTGGTGTTGATTTTATTGTCGTAATATAACTTTTAGACTTACTTATTTGGGTAGAACCTACATTACCGTATTTAATTTTATTAGAACCAAATGATTGTCCTGATAAAAAAGTTTTATAAAAAATACCATCTAACTCATATTCAATAAACTCGGGCTGTATATTGAAAACCCCGTTGACACCTATTTTATAAGGTTCATTTTTATCTAAAGTTTTAACTTTTTCTAATCTACTACTAGTATATCCTGTTATCCACATAATTTATTTTATTTTAATTTGGTACACAATAAAATTGCCAACTTCTTGTTGATTTACCGTCACCACAACTAGTTGTCTGTACATTACTAATACCGTCAAAAGGGTTTTGACTTGAACCACTACAGTTACATGAATTACCATCACAGGTATACCCATATTGAGTACATAACGCTGATGATAATATTGTGTAGGAACCAGCCGGACCAGGACAACAACTACAAGGTGTAGAGAGACCATAAGAAGCACAATCTTCGGTGTTTGTCGCCCCACACCCATTTGGTTGGCAATTGGGTGTTGTTGGGTAACTACTGGAACAACTTGGGTGTGAACCTTCACACCAATCTGAAGAATTTTGTATCATATCAAAGTAGCTTGGTACACTGTCATTATCTACACAACCAGAACTTAGAGTAAAACAACCACCACCACTAGAGCCCGCATCTTGACCTTCGCCTGAACTAGAACTCCCACCTCCAAAACCATAATCACAACAACAATCAATTGTAGCTAATTGATTATAATTTATAGCGTTAGGGTCGGTACAACCTATTGTTTCTAAATTATCCGAATCAATTATAGTGACATTACCGTCAGCTTCACCACCATACGAACCACCAGAAAAAATTGCGATGGGTACCGTACCACCATCACTAGAACCGTCATTACTAGTATCCCAAAAACTACCCAAATCTAATATTTCAGGTGGTTCTTGGTAGTCTGTATAAACACCCAAATCTTTTATACTTTGTCTTAATATAAATGAAACATAAAGGTCATCTTTGTTTAAATAAGCAATAGTATCTTCATTACCATCATTGTTAGTATCTAAAGTGGTTAATTGTTTTTTTATTTTAATATTTTTTATATATTTTTCCACTATATAATAACTTGTTCTGTTAGTGTTATAGAATTAATACCGTTAGCTCCAAATCCGGATAACACAATAAAATTATGGTTACCATTATTATTTTTAGGATTTAAAATTTCCATAGGACTAGACCACCACTGGTTATTTTGACTATAATCATTAATTGTAATAGGTGAAGTATAACTTATTGGTAAATTCATAAAATCATATACTTTACCGTTAGAAGCGTTAAAAAATCTACCTATAATATAAAAAGTTTTATTATTATTAGTATTTTTAAATTCTTTGTCGTTTCTAAACCAATAAATTCTGTTTAGTTTAAATATGGGTTGTTTCGTACCCACAACATCAATGTCCTCAAATAAGACTAGATTCCTTTTAGTTGGTTCATTGCTATCGTAAAAATAAAGTCTAAAATAACTTTTAGTGAAAGAGTTTTTAATTAAACCGTTTACTGTATCAAAACCCACCGCTTCATAACTGCTTTGGAACGTGTTAGTAACTTTATTATAAAATCTAAAATTTATTTCTATACCTTCAACTGATGTCGCTCTATAAGCTATTTGTTCAGTATCTTCAAATGGATTGACACTATTACTAGTTTCATTTTCAACTAAAGTATTGACGGTTTCACCTAACCCTACCTGTGTGATAGAATTTGTTAAATTTAAAGCTATATTAACATCTTTAGTAAGTTTTTTATTTATTATATATCTTTCCATTAACAGACTTCTTGTATTTCACTTATTTTAACATTATCTTGATTAATTTTTGTCTCAGGTGGTGGAGATTGTCTTCTGATGTATAAATTGTTGTTAGTATAAAAATAGTGTTTACCGTTTATAAATGGGTAGTCTACACCAACACCAGTATCGGGTTCTAAAAACCCTATTGGTAAAAAGTCCCTCCAAGAAATAACTCCGTTTGGGTATACTTCGGCATAATCTGGTATCCCTTCCGTTTCTTCATCTATATTACTATTTTCTATTATACCTGAAAAATTCATTATTTCCATTTTTTTAAATGGTTCTAAATAATAACCTTCTCCGTTTGGTTCAGAGGCTTTCCCAAACCTATGTACTATTTTAGATATGGTTTTTTCTTTTATTTCTATTTTATTGTATTCTGAATAATCACCAATATAGTCAAATTGTTCGTTAGGTTTTTCTATAACACCGACACCACCAGAATTAAAACTAGAGATAGTTTCTAACCCATTAGAGATTTTTATGTACCTATCATTAAAATCCCAACCAGACACCACATTTGACCAAGGATATGTATTTTGTCCAGCTCTTTTTATAAAAGCGGTATAAATTTCTGTTACAGGTTTATTATTATTATCTAATAAATTAGAAACATCAATGTCCTCATTAAAGTGGTATAACCACGTTTTATTAGATGTACCGTATCTATTAACAAGCGTTTTAGGGTAAATACTAGAACTAAAAGCACATTTGTAAACATCATATTTATTAGTTGTTAAAACTTTAAATTTTCTAATATAATATTCAGAAGGAGTACAATCTAATTGTCTTAACTTAGGTTTATTTAGTGAAAAAGTTTGTGATTGACCTTTAGTTGTGAAATAAGTTAATTTTATAACAAAAGTGAATTTATTTATATAAGAAACAACTTCAAACAAACCATTTAACACACCAGTACCCCTTAAGTCTATGTGTGGGTACACTATTTTGTCATAACCTTGTGTTTGAAATAAATCATCAACAGTAGTTGAACCACTGAATATATTATGTGGTGTTTGTGTTTGTATTTTAGTATATATAGTATCATTTGGGCCGAAAGAACCAATTGTGTTACCATCTGCATCACTAGCCGTTACAGTGTTAATTTCAACGGGATTAGAAAAATTAATATCACCCCTTGTTACCCCAACCATTTTCCTATAATTACTAGGGTTATCGTGTGTTACAGTATATTCTTGGTCAAGTGTAAAATTTTTATCTAAATTTTCACCATCAATACCTAAAGAAATAATTTGGTGGATTCCAGTGTATGGGTTAGATACCGTTGAGTTGTCGTATACATAAACAAAATCATTTTGTTGTAAATTATGTTTTTGTACACCCACCACACCCAACTTTTCTTCTTCACCACTAGGTATAGATAAAATTAAATTTTTTATCTGTGGGCCTAACTCAGCTTTAGATTCTATCGTTGTCCCAACACCACTATTTTCATGGTATGAAACAATATTATAATCATAAATTTTTTTATGTGGGTACAATAACTGTATTAACCAATTGTTTGGTGTTAAGGCCGGGTCACCATCAAAAAGAGGGTCCCAATCTTCATCTAAAGCACCAATAAATAGTGTCGTACTACCGTCTGGATTAATAACTTTTTCTGTTTGTGTTAATTCGTTTGCTGTAAAAATATTAATTTTACCAGAAAACCTATAACTCCTAACTTCTATCCTTTCTTTTTCAAATTGTTCTTGTTGGTTTATAATATTTGTTATATTATAATCAATCAAAGGTTTAGTTGTTCTTTCAAATTTTAACGATAAGAAGTTATCAGAAGGTAAACCTTCAGCTTTTTTAAACACTTTAGGACTAAAACTTATTCTGTCCATAATTTATCTTTTAACTCTAACTTTTATATCTTGTTCTGGGAATCTTATTTGAAACATTGAGTCGTATTCCGCGAATAAAGCGAAATCTTCTGTTAGGTTTATTTGAAATGTAGAAAAATCAACTAAGTCTTGGCTGGTCACATTTAATGAGTATTTACCCCCGTTTTTATTATAAATTTTAAAATCAATAACATTTAAGACACCACCTACGTTATTAATGTTTTCTATTAATTGTGAAAGGTATATGTTATCACCCATGTCCCATTTATTAACATTAAAATAACTTTTAACTGAACTAATTATTCCACCAATAACTTCCCCTTCAGAAAAAGATTTATCTATAAAAACATCTATATCAAAAGCTAAGTCAAAAATTTTACCATCTCTAGTGACAACATAATCATTAATCATCCTGTAATCAGACAACCAAGACGCTATATTTTCTTTTAATGTATTTGTAGATTGATTGGTTAGTTTACCACCATTATCTAAACCTATTACCGCTATATCTATTTTATTTTGATTTTCAGAAACATTATTTCTAAATGGGATACCAAATGTACCCGGCATTTTATCAATTAAAACAACGTAATCTTTTAATGTTACGGCTCTATTTTGTGAAGAAAAATTATACCTAACCATCTTCTTTATTTGGTCAGTACTTGGGGCATCACCTCCACCAAAAGCTGCTACAGGATTATTAACCCTTAAAGAACCTTTAACACTATTGTTTTGTTGTGAATTAGGCCCATTTACATCCATTGTGTATAAACCAGGTGTTTTTAAAACATTAGCTCCAACATTGCCAGAAGCTCCACCACCTGTTCTATATCTAATAAACATAGTTGTATTTACTTTTGGTATCTCACCCATTGATGTTGTGTTAATAAAATCACCTATTCTTAAGAAAAAATTATTATTAGTATACTCTTCTAATGTATCTTCATCTGAGGTACCCGAACCAAAAGTTAATTTACAAATACCTTTATCTGTGTATTCTTTGATAAATCTTCTTTTTGTACTAACCCATTTACCAGGTTTTATAGATGTGTTATCAGAAGTTCTATTAGGGTTTTCTATAAAAATTTTATCTTCCATTAAAGATTCCATTTCATACCATCTTATGTCTGGGTTTAAGAACTGAGATGGTGAAGGGTTAGATACTAAATTATTACCCTCTAAAGTTATCACTTGTTCAATTGACAATACATCTGTACCGGGTAAAAAAACCTCTAAAAAGGGTATTGCGTCAGATTGTGTGATAGTTTTTTTAAGAACTGTAGAAACTCCGGCAACAACAAATTCTCTTTTAACTAAGGTGTAACCAAGTAAAGTACCGTTAGAATTTATGTTTGGTAATACTAGTCTGTTTGGTATCCCTCCTTTACTTAGAGGGTCTGAAAAATCTATATCATCTAAAGTCTCAAAAGTTTGACCACCACCCGCTACTTGTGCTCCAAACCTTAATATAGGAGCGTATCTAATATCGAAAGTATCACCATTAGCGGGTACATTTACAGAAAAATCAACAATGGATACTGCTGGTCTTTTACCTGGTACATTTAACCCTAATGTTCTAGCTATGTTTAAGACAGATTTTCTTTCTTGTGCAAAATCTAATTGTGTTTCTTGGAACATTCTATCCGTATGAAAT
>WLWF01002514.1_pt1 | contig 13142 bp, 10 predicted proteins | sample 6718331 | NCBI WGS metagenome assembly WLWF01 (sample SAMN12718692, study PRJNA515312) | sponge metagenome | isolation source: marine sponge | host: Mycale hentscheli | place: New Zealand: South Island, Marlborough, Capsize Point | collected 2003-05-01
ATCAATCCACTGCTGGCTGCTATCCAGAAACCATTTAGCGCTTTTTCTTCGCAACCAGAAGTGCAGGAAAAGGAACAGATTGTCAGGAAGCCAGTCCAGGCTACATATGCAAGCCAGGCTGCAGCCACCGAAGATTCAGAAGAAACTCCGCCTCAAAAAACAATGCCCCTCGGCCTTGAGGGATATTGTCCTGTCGCTCTGATGGAGACAGGAAGCTGGGTTGAGGGACAAGCACGGTGGGGCGCACGACATCGTGGTCGAACCTATCTGTTCAGTGGCCTCGAGCAACAGCAGACATTTCTCGCTGATCCAGACCGTTACTCCCCTGCACTGTCAGGAGACGACCCGGTTGCCGCTATCGATGGTGGCAAAACAAGTCCCGGCCAACGTCGGTATGGGGTTACGTATCAGAAAAGAATCTACCTCTTTGAAAGCCCTGAAACACGCGCAGCATTTGCAGCCAATCCACAGCGTTACACCAGTAGAGTCCTGCTTGCTGAACAACCATCACAGAGTGGCGGCACGGTACTTCGTTGAGTATTCATCTCTAGAAATATACGGTTCAGTACCGATCAACCTCAGTTAGGGCGTGCCCACCCACGGCAACGACCGACAGCATCTCGCCACTGATCAAGCCGTTGCTGACGTTGTGATTCGTCAATCTGGGGATGAAATGTTTTCTCTATGCTTCTGGCCTCTGAAACGGCCTCCGCGCTTGGATAAAATTCGGTTGCGAGGCCTGCGAGCAGCCCGGCACCCAACGCTGTTGTCTCCAAAACAGCTGGACGGTCGACCGGTACTCCAAGGACATCAGCCTGAGTTTGCATGAGAAGATCATTGACGCAGGCACCTCCATCGACACGGAGGCGAGGAAGTCGATGACCGCTTGATGCCTCGAGGCAGCCAAGTACCTCCGCTACCGATAAAGCAATGGCATCAAGAGCAGCTCGAGCGATGTGTGATTTTTCAGTCGAACGTGTCAGGCCGACAATCAAGCCTCGAGCAAAAGGATCCCAGTGCGGTGTGCCGAGCCCTGCAAGGGCTGGAACGAGTACAACACCACCTGCATCCGGAACACTTCTGGCCAGTGGCTCAATATCACTCGATCGTTCTATCAGCCCGAGGCCGTCGCGCAACCAGCCAACAAGTGCCCCTGCCACAAATACCGAGCCCTCAAGACAGTAGGACTTCATTGCTGGATCGGGCCCAAGCGAACACCCTGGTGTTGCCAACAACCCCTTTGCATCGAGTACCGGTTTTGTACCAGTCGATTCAAGAAGAAATGCGCCTGTGCCGTATGTTGTCTTGGCATCACCCGCCTCAACACAGCCATGTGCAAAAGCAGATGACTGTTGGTCACCAGCACATCCGGCAATAGGAATAGATGCGCCGAGCCACCCGTCATCCACTTCACCAAAAATTCCTGAAGATGGCCGCACCTGCGGCAACATGGCCCGCGGCACATTGAAGATTTTCAGGAGTTCGTCAGACCACTCACCGGTCGTGATATCAAAAAGCAGCGTACGACTTGCATTCGTAACATCCGTGGCGTGCACACGTCCGCCGGTTAATCGCCATATGAGAAAGCTGTCGACTGTGCCGAACAACACCTCACCACGTTCACAGCGTTCTCTTAAACCAGAATGCTTTTCAAACAGATGCATGATTTTCGTGGCTGAAAAATACGGATCGATGAGCAGGCCGGTTCGCCGTCGAACTTCCGGTTCAAGGCCATCCCCTTTGAGTCGCTCACAAATGGGTGCCGACACGCGACTCTGCCACACAATGGCTGGAGCAACTGGCTTCCCGGTAGCCTGATCCCACAGAATGGTTGTTTCCCGTTGATTTGTGATACCAATGGCAGCGACCTCTTCTGGTCGCACACCGGCTTCCGAAAGACATTGGCTTGCACAGCCAATCTGGGTCCTCCAGAGATCTTCAGGGTCGTGCTCGACAACGGCCTGATCGACTCCACCGCCATCCGCCCCCGTCTCCATCGTGCGGACATGCTGCGGAAAGGTTTCTTGCTTTGTGGCAAGTGGTTGGCCTGCCTCATCAAAAAGAATTGCTCGGCTCGATGTTGTTCCCTGATCAAGTGCCAAGACGCATCGCTTTGTCGACTTTGCCATGTCCCGATTCCTCGTGATTTGCAAAAAACCTATGATACCACTGTTGATACTGCTGCATGCCTGCAACTCATTGGGAAATAATTCCTTTGCCGTAGTCTTCCTCCAAGTGCATTACTTCTGCAGAGATAGCCGACTCTCGGTCAGCATGGTGCAGGCGGCCCATCGCAACAAGGACGTCTGCGAGGTCCTGAAGTGTTGCCAGAGACAGTCGAGGGGCAAATATCATCATGAGCCGCCGTTCGATCAAGTCACCAAGAGACTCCGCCCATTCTTTCTTTATCACGAATACGGCAGCCGCTGTGGGTAATCCACTGTCTCCGAGAAGTGGCGGCAGTTCGGTCGCTTGCGGGCATTGTTTCATTGTTTCAAAGACAGCGGGTGCCCGTGCCCCAAAGAGACCGACGGTCCACTGCACAACTGAATCAATGGATGCCTCTGGAACACCTGTTTTCATCGCGAATGCTCTGGTCTGACGGAGACACTCCTCGCGATCGCTTTCTTCCAGACACCCGGGGAGCACTCGCTGACGCGCTGTATCAACGACAGGCACTTCAAGTTCTGCAAAAATCTTTTTGACCGATTCCTCGCCCAGGCTACGACACGTTGTAAGCTTGCCTCCCACAATTGACCATGTGGGTATCACCGCATCTTCATGGCGAAGAAGAAGATGCCGTCGCGTCACAGAACCAGGCGTGCCGCCAGAGTGATCGGAAACACGAGGACCTGGAAGTGGCCGGACACCACAATAGTGTTGAACAATAGAATCTTCACTGAGTTGACACTGGGGCATGATCTCTCTCACAGCCTTCATCAAATAATTCACCTCAGACTGATCCGTTCGCGCCAGACCCGGATCACCTTGTATGGGAATGTCCGTCGTGCCGACAAGAACCTGTTGTCCGGCGAAAGGCAGAATAAAAATCGGCCTGCCATCTGGAGCTTCGGCATAGACACCGTCTTCTCCCAGGGACTCCCTGAGGCAGGCGTCCTCAAGAATGACATGACTCCCTTTTGTCCCACGAACAAGCTGACGACTCGTATAGCCCTTGGTATCATCAGGTCGAATCGCACTCCGCAGACCTGACAGCGTCTGATCAACCCAGGCTCCCGTTGCGTTCACGATTGCATCCGGACGCACCGTAAACGAATCGACTGCGGGGTGTTCCTCAAGACCTTGATCGTGCTTTCGGGTGAATGTAAGGCCTCCGTCTGCATCAATGTCCCATTCATGATGTGTCACAAGCTGAAAACCCTGATCACGTTGACTGGCAATTTTTTCTGCATCGACAAGCAACTCAACCGTAAGCCGCTCGGGGTATATGCACTGAGCATCAAAGTACGTAGCTATCCATGGAAATTTTTTTTTATTGACACGAGGCATCCCGCTGGAACGTGAACGATGCATTGCGTGTGCAGGCCAGTCAGGATCTCGTGAGAAAAAGTCGTACAGTGTCAGGCCAATACCCACTGCCCAGCTTCCACGCCCCTGCGTCGACGCAAGCCGTTTCGCCATCGATTCCCAACCGAATATTCGCGCTGCTGCTGCAAGCATGCCCCCCCGACGTTGACGCAGCGGAATTGCAAACCGTAAAGGCTTCACAAGGTGGGAAGCTATTTTGACCAGACGATTTCGTTCGGCCAGACTCTCTCGAACAAGGTCGAATTCACCATATTCAAGATACCGAAGACCACCGTGAATAAGTCGGGTTGACCACGCTGTTGTGCCCCCGGCGATATCGCGCGTATCGGCAAGAATGACGTGCGCGTTATTCAGCACAAATTGTCGTGCTAATGCTGCGCCATTGATGCCGGCTCCAAGTACTACGATCGTTGGACCTGCCGAACGCATTTTGTTCTGTGACGATTTTTCCATACGGTGTACGATTGTGCCAGAAACACTCAAATTGGTATTGGTTTTCTCAGGAACCATCGATGGCAAGACCAGCCACGGGCACAATTCGTAGCATCCGACTTGGGTTCGTCCTGATCATGGGCCTTATCGTCAGTAATACGAGTTCACTGGCCTGGTCGCGACCAGCTTTCCTGAACCGGGCAATCGATGCGACATTTCAACAAATTCCTCTCGCACGACTCATTTCACAACTCAGCACTCTCTCTGACGGCATCATTATACTTGATCGTCAAATCGACCCAACGCAATACGTCACGCTCACTTGCCAAGGCGAAGACCTTATGGCTGTCCTCTTTACACTTGCAGATACGACCAGCACCGAAATAGCGGTTCTTGAATCAAGCGTATGGCTTGTGCCAATTGGTAAGGCCGGCTCACTCGAAGCGGCGGACGACAAACGCAAGGCTGCTCTTCAAAAACTTCCCGCGCGCACGCGACGATCCCTTAGCACAAAACAACCGTTGCAGTGGCAGGCTGGACATAAACCAATGGTACTCATCGAGAAACTGTTGGCACGATCAAAAACAGACACCCTCTCTGTAACACCTGATGATCTTTCAACTGTGATCCCACATGATCATCTTGCGGCAGGGTCCATCCCTCCACTCTCACTACCCGAACAACTCGACCTGGTTGCCATGCAGTACAACCACCACCTTCTCTGGAAACAAAACCCCCAGGGTGCATCAGCTGTTTTGGTCCAGTTTGTTCCACTGCCTTCCCCAACTGAGCCAAAAGAAAAAGCGACAAGGCAGAAACAACCTCGGGCGAATTCGAGCCCGCCAGCAGGTAGCAGCCGGGACCGCTACACGCTCCGTGTAGCTGCTCCATTCGACGAACTTCTGCGGGCAGTATCCCAACGACTCAAAGTCGAGCTTTCCATCAATACACAATCGCTCAAAACCCGTGGCATCAACCCTCAAGAAATCATTCGGCTCGAAATAAAGGATGCCAGCCAAGACCAACTACTCAATGCTATCGTCAAGCCACTCGGCCTAACGTGGTCTATCGAAAAAGGCCGGCTCTCCATTCCAGCCAGCGACTGAATACACAAACCTACGCTTGAATCAGCGCACCAACCTGCTGTTCGATTCCTTCTCGAATTTTCCCGGCAAACATAGACGCCATCGCTGGGAGTTCGATTTGGATGACAAGTTCTTCAGGCAGAACCTCGACCTGACTTTTGAATGGCATGCCCATCGCAGCAAACTCGACAGACAGCTGATTGTCTTGATCCCAGTTGGCATGAATTGGCCCAACCTGAGGCTCGTACTGTGCTCGTGCCCGCGTAATTGCTGTATCAATCTTCTCACGTGCACCATCAACACCAAGGTTGTGTGGGATTCTGACTTCCAGTGGACTCAAAAGGTTCACTCCCTTCAATTAATTTCCAACAATACTCTTCTTCCGACTATTCACAAAACCATCGCGACATTGTGAGGCGACCATCTGAACCAGCCGGGTGTCAACTCGACCGTTTCGTCCGCCTATACAAACGGCTGAACGCACCGCAACTGCCATCGGCTCGCAGGCAGACACTGCCGGCACGTCCTCGAGTGACAGGCGGCCCGCCAAGACGAGATCCACGCCATGGCGTGAGGCCTGCGCGACCCAATCCTGAAGTGTCTTGATAGAAACCAGATCCAACAGACCTCCGCTCTCTGCTTTGTCAAATGTGTCAACGAGTACTGTTGACCAACCGTAAAGGTTCGCAGCATTAAGAACGGCAGGCACGACGGGACTTCCTGCAGCCTGCCAATCTGCATACGCGACAGGAATAGCTCGAACGTTTACCGGTAGGCTTGCAGCCACGTCCTGAAACACTTCTGTCCATTCAATGTCACAACACCGAGACAAACCAAACTTGACCGCGTAGGGCAATCGTTTCAGTCCAGCCAGAGAAACGGCCCTCCTGCGTGCTGCCGAGTCGCCATTCCCGTTTCTATCTAGTAATTCACCGCCTGCACAAGTCCACAGAAGTCGTTCTGGCACGGCGGCTGAGCATGCAGCGAGTGTCTCGAGCGAGGCCATTCCCAAAGAGCCGTGCAATGGCTCTTTGACATCAATAATTTTTGCGCCACCCAGAACGGCAGACGTCACTTCGTCGGCACACCGAACGCTTACAAGAAGTGATGATTCACTCACCCGCAACAGCCCTCCGAAGCACCGCTGGACATACAAGGATCAACAACCGGCTGTCGCTTTGCAACAGCAAGACGTCCATTGATACGACGAAGTGTTTCTACAACAAGCGGCTCCGACCAACGGCCGTCCACAACAAGATAACCATCCTCCCAGCGTGCCCAGGGCCCACGACGTCCACTGGCAAGATGACCATATCGTTCAGCAACACGAACAACGAGTGTTCCAACTCGAAAAGCTGCTTCGTCTGAAGCCACAGGCTCTCCAGAGCGATCCAGTGGCTGACTTCCTAGAAAAAAACATTCGACGGCATCAAGCGGAAGCCTTTCAATTGATGCTGGACCTAGCCGAACGAGCAAGTCTGAGTCTTCTAGCAAAACTCGCCCCTGTTTTGCGGTGAACGCTAGGTACCCAATGATGCATGCAAGTATTCCTAATACTGCTGAACAAAGAAAAGGCAAAACTGAAATGCCACCTGAAGTCCATACTGCGATTCCACACACCGCAAGCGATGAAAGAAAAAGAAATGACGCAACGGCAGCGAGCAAACCAGCTAGTCGCAGATTGGCCCTCAACCAGTCGTCATTACGTGTTTCTGGATGTGTCATAGGAGAAATTGTGTAGACAGCGGAGATCAGCAACGCCCATCTTTAGGAACGGAAAGTTTTGTTACGATTATGACTAATTCAGGACAGGCGGACGAATCCGCTTCCGGCACAAAGAGAACACCATGCAGCAGTCAGCGCCGTCGACCGACACCATCCGGCACAGTTCCAGGATCACGCTTATCGGGATTCTCGCTCTGGTCGCATGCTATGTCGCATCTACTTGCCTTGGCATTCCGCAACACGGCAGAGATCTTCTTGTTGCGTCGCATGCTGCCCACGACAACCACGATTCTACAGACACAAATCATTCTCACACGAATGACGGCGAGCACGCAAATGCTTCTGCCGATCATTCAGAGGAAGACGCCCAAAACCATGAAATGTTACAAGAAGGCATAACCCCACCACCAGCGTGGGCTGTGACTCCATTCGTCTTGTTATTGGGAGCTATTGCAGTTCTTCCGTTGATTCCATCACTGGCCCACTGGTGGGAGAAAAATTCCAGCAAACTCCTTATGGCTGGAATCCTCGGTGGTTCCACACTGGCCTACTATCTATTCATTCATGCCGAATCTGTTGAACAGCATTTTCCCGCACACTTTGTTGTTGCTCCACCAACAAGTGGACTGTCATGGGCAATCACAGGAACCGTTCTTGCAAATGCACTTTTGGCAGAATATGTGCCTTTTATCACCCTCCTGTTTGCACTCTACGCAATCACTGGTGGTGTTCGGATAGAAGGTGACATGCAGGCGACACCGACGGCAAACACTACCCTCCTGGCACTGGGTGCTTTGTTGGCGAGCTTCATCGGAACAACCGGTGCTGCAATGCTCCTTGTACGACCGCTTCTTGAAACGAACCACGAGCGAAAACGAGTTGTTCACACACTCGTCTTCTTTATTTTTCTCGTCTGCAACTGCGGTGGCTGTCTTCTTCCGATTGGCGACCCACCTCTTTTCCTTGGATACCTTCAAGGGGTACCCTTCCTCTGGACATTCACTCTCTGGCAAGAGTGGTTGACAGTGAATGTTGCGTTACTTGCCATCTACTGGATATGGGACCATTTTTTTGCATATCCATCAGAACGACTTGTTGATCGTGTGTATGACAAATCAACCGTTCGACCACTTCGGGTTACAGGGCTGCCTCTCAACCTGCCGCTGATGGCTGGGGTGATTTTTGCTGTAGCCTTGCTTGACCCATCAAAAGCGATTCCTGGCACGGATTGGCACCCTTGGATATTCCTTCGGGAAATTGTCTTACTGAGCCTTGTTGGATGTTCCCTCTGGTTTGGATCCATAACCATCCGGGTCCAAAATGGCTTTAGCTATTTCGCGATCCTTGAAGTCGCAGCTCTGTTTCTTGGCATCTTTGTCTGCATGCAACCAGCACTTTCGATTCTGAACGAACATGGCGCGAGCCTCGGGATTCGTTCACCAACTGCGTTCTTTTGGACAACCGGTGCACTTTCGAGCGTACTCGACAACGCTCCGACGTACCTTGTGTTTTTCAAGACAGCGCAATCTCTCCCAGCCACAGGTGAACTCGTTGCTGGAGTTGAAGCGGGAAGACTGACAGGCATTAGCCTCGGTGCAGTCTTTCTCGGCGCGATGACGTATATCGGAAACGGGCCAAACTTTATGGTAAAAGCTATCGCGGAAGGCGCTGGCGTACGAATGCCAAGCTTTTTCGGATACCTGCTTTACAGTGGGTGTGTCCTCATACCAGTCTTTCTTCTTGTTGATTACTTTTTCCTTCCCTAACTCTTTTTGCTGTGTGGAATATTTTTTGTGAAGCGTACTCAAACACCAAGTGAATATGAGTTCATTACGACCGAAAGCCAGCTCGCGTCTTTGGTGGAACGACTTGAGCAGCACGACTCCCTCGGCTTCGATACAGAATTTGTCTCCGAACACACCTATAGAAGCCACCTGTGCCTCATCCAGGTTGCTGCGGGTGAAGAACTAGCTGTTATCGACACGCTGAAGGTCCAAGATTTGGATCCTTTCTGGCGGCTCATGACAGACCCGAAGCGAACAACAGTCGTGCATGCCGGCCGTGAAGAAATGGGATTCATCCTGCATGCGATAGGAGAGCGGCCATCGCATCTCTTTGATGTCCAGGTGGCAGCGGGTCTGGTTGACCACGACTACCCAGCAGGATACGCATCAATCGTGCGTCGCGTCCTTGGACAGCCAACAAATAAAGGCGAGACACGCACTGATTGGCGAAAGAGGCCGCTTACGCCGGCACAGATTGAGTACGCACTTGATGACGTTCGTCATCTTGATGCACTCTGGAAGACACTTGAAGCAAGACTGGAAGAACGGGGCCGTACAGCATGGATGCAAGAAGAGATGCTCAGTTGGATGGACGGAGTGGCTGCTTCATTCACCAGGAAACGCTGGCGACGAGTCTCTGGCCTCAACGGCTTAAATAGACGAGAACTTGCAATCGCTCGGGAGTTGTGGCACTGGCGTGACAGTCTTGCTGAGTCACGGGACATGCCACCCAAACGGGTGTTGCGTGATGATCTTCTTGTTGAACTTTCCAAGCGAAAGAACACAGACCCTCAGCAGATTTCCGCAGTCCGTGGTATGCAACGCTCAGACTTCCGTCATATTCTTCCACAAATAGCTGATGCGATTGAACGCGGGCTTGCATTACCTGACGACGAACTGCCTGGTGGTGAACGGCATAAAGCGCCACCACCGCAACTGAACGTCCTTGGACAGTTTCTTGCGACTGCCGTGGGGGGTCTTTGTCGCCAACTTGAGATTGCTCCTTCACTTGTTGGCACAGCCAGTGACATGCGTGAACTTCTGGCCTACAAACTTGGCCATGGCAAAGACGACCCACCGCCGGCACTCACTTGTGGCTGGCGGGCAGAGGTTGTTGGAGATCTTATTGACGATCTGCTGGCCGGCCGAGCGTCTCTTCGGATCAGTGACCTTACGTCACGAGACCCCCTCGTTATTGACCGAACGGAGACTCATTCTCCGCCAGAAAACACAAGTACCTGACACTACGCTTCCTCGGGGAACTTTTTTCAGAGCGGAACAACCTGATCAACACGATCAGTTAAGCGGAGGGCAAGGGATTCGAACCCTCAACCCATTGCTGGGCATCTGATTTCGAGTCAGACCGCTGGCCAATTCGCATACCCTCCGAAATGAACGAACCCGAAGTCTATCAGACCCTAAAAACAGTCGCCATAGGCATGGGCTGGGGGCACGTGTTCGTACGCTGGATCATGGAACGGCACCTAGCCTACGTACGAGAGAAGAGAGACCGACTGAAGTTCTTCAAACGCGCTGAAAGGCCGTGGCGTCTTTCAGACTTTCGAGCGGCGGCGTCATCAACAACCCAATTCAACTGCAACGCGCGGCGAGGCCCTTCGTACGAAGTATGCCCATGCCACGCATTTTCACGATTCTGAAAACAGATTAACGTACCAGCATATGGTGGCACTTCGGCAATCACATCCTCAATATCATTTGATCGCAAGAGCCGAAGCTGTCCGCCGCCACCCGACCAACCGTCATTCAGATAAATCAGTGCCGTGATCAGCTTTGATCGACTGTCGGTGTGAACCTTTCCATCCTTCGCCCGACACCGCCCACGAACCGTTAACGTTGCCGGACGACCAGCAAGGTCTAATCCAAACTTGTCAGAAAAGGCCGCTTTGACGCTCTCGCCAAGCAATTCATCACTCAACTCAGCAAACGCACCACCATAAGACAACGATGCAAGCGGAAAACTGCCACCTTGCTCAATCTTCGGGAAATCTGCATCGATTCGTTTGAGACAATCTGCCCGCACGAAACCGGGCAGTACCAAATATTCATATGGATCGCTTGTCAGCGACGTGTCACGAAACGACTCAAGATTTAGCATCGACATTGCAGATTCCTTTCAGCGGCGGATTCCTATCACGAGATGATAGCGATACGACGTGCTTTTCAGGAATAGCGACCTGCAACTACTATTATTTGACACTGGTGCTACCAAGAAAACCCTATAAGAGACCTCTTGAGCACTCTTATGCCACCGTACGCAAGGAGGCATCAAGCACGTGATCACATTCACAGCAGACACGTTCGACCGATATTTCTCGCATGGCTGAATTGTCCGCCTTGCGACGGTCGTTTCGTGAGCCACTTTCATATCGCACTTGGATTCCAACGTGCGGCGCCCCATACGGCCCACAATCGGCAGGACGGGTTGCACCATATAAACCAATACTCGGTGTGCCCACGGCAACTGACATGTGCAGCGGCCCAGTATCAGAACTGACGAAGATTGCCCCCTGACGCAAAACTGCTACAAGTTCTTGCAAACTTGTTCGCGGTGCCAGTACAGCATGCCCATCAGCTGCGGCCACGATCTGATTCGCAAAATCCAACTCGTGCTTACTTCCCCATACCACCAGTGACTTGAGACCTCGCCGTTCCCCGAGATGTCGAGCAACAGCAGCAAATCGATCCATCTCCCATAGCTTCGATTCCCAGGTCGCACCTGGGTTTATAATCGCGAACTGTCCCTGAAGCGGCAGATCTGCCAGTAGCTTCGCTGCAGCATGTTCTGCCATCTCATCGCCAGGGAGCTGCCAATCAATCTGAGGATTCGTGATCCCAACTGGAGCAAGTAAATCGACACAACGATCAGTAAGGTGTGGCCGCTCTGGTGTCACAAGAATGTTATTTAAATACGTACTTAATTCGGTACCGTATTGTCCACGACACCCAATACGGTGCTTGGCACCTGACAGCCAGCAGGCGAGCGAACTCTTGGTGTTTCCCTGACAATCGATACTCACCGTAAACCGTTGTGCTCGCAACTCGTCACGAAGGGACTTGCATTTCTTCAGAGAGAGGAACCAGCCCCTTGGCAGCGTAAAGACTTGATCAACACACGGATGACCAACCACCATAGCTGATGACTTTTCTTCAACAGCCCAGCCAATAAACGCTTTTGGAAACTGTTCCCGCAACGCACAGGCAACCGGCAGCGTGAGCACCGTGTCACCAATGGCACTCATACGCGAGATGAGAAATCGTGGAGAATCGATAGAAATTGTTGGCACGTCCTCACCCTGACTTTGCGTGGCAGTAACTAGCTCTTTCGACCATAGCGAGCCAGTCGGCCAAGACGCCCATAGCCTCCTAGCAGATGTCTCCAATCAGCCTACTTCTCTCAATCCAGAGAGTAGACGCGAGGGATCACGACGGTCAACGGCACTTTCGCAACCTCCGCCACTCGGAAGTGCCGTAAAAAGAGCAATCAGCGCATTGCTGTCGTTACGAAACCATTTCCAAGAACACCGGATTCATGCTGCCCTCTAGAAACAGTCTTCAACTTCCTCGCCCTGCACGACAATTCCGTCCGATCGTGTGCCTGCGAGTTTCACGAGCACGTATCACCAAAAGAGAAACGTGGTGTGTGCACGCTGACACGCGAACGCTTTTTCATGCATATCGACGCGATAGCCAAAAAAAGATCTGACTTTCGCGTGAGACACAGAAGAGCATTCAAATCATTCAACAATAAAGGCGTAAACAGAAATCAAAGAAACAGTCGCAAACAACATTTCCCAAATGTCCTCCATCAAATAATGCTCACTGTGGATTCTGTATTCCGTCTTTCCATCAGTACAAAAAAACAAATTCTCTCGACCTCTGCCACACTTTACTTATCCAACGCGTAGATTCCTGTCTTTAAAAAAACATTTTTCTTGAAGACGGGGAGCCACTGGCTACTATTGCGGCCGTTAGGGGCAGACGCGACCGCTCGGCCGTATCACCGATCACTCGGAGGTAGCCATGCGAAAGCTCCGTAAAGCTCGCACTCGATCAGAGAAAAATCGCTCTGATTCCCTCATAGCAGCAGAGTTACTTGAACGCCGCTATGCCTTTACTGCGACACCACTTCTCGACCAATTCACGAGTGCTGCCATGGAAGCAGTCGCTCGTGGTGAACTTACGTCAGAAAGATGGATCGTACACAAGCTCGGTAACAATGAATTCTCAAGTGAAGGAAGTTGCCAAAGCCTGACGAACTTTGGCGGTAATGCCGGATGGCATGCTGATCCCATTGGCACGTCTTTCTTCAGACTGCAAACATCGGGAATCGACTCCTCTCACGTTGTCGATTGGGCCAGGAACAACCACGAACAGTTCCTCATTGAACCGGATCTTCCTATTCAGGTACAGAAAACGTCAAACGACCCATCGCTCTGGCGACTTTATGGATTAAATAACTACGGGCAATCCGGAGGTACAACAGACGCGGATTTAGATGCACCAGAGGCATGGGAAATCACAACAGGATCGCGGGATGTTGTTATTG
>WLWF01002516.1_pt1 | contig 13135 bp, 26 predicted proteins | sample 6718331 | NCBI WGS metagenome assembly WLWF01 (sample SAMN12718692, study PRJNA515312) | sponge metagenome | isolation source: marine sponge | host: Mycale hentscheli | place: New Zealand: South Island, Marlborough, Capsize Point | collected 2003-05-01
GATATTAATATTTGTATTACAATTTCCATAATCTACTTTTTACGCTCGTTGAGCTTGGTTAATCAATAAGTATTTTTAAAATGTTGCTATCTAAGTCAACTATTGAACCTATTACATAAAGCGATTCACCGTTAAGTATTAAAGTTGTATTAAGGTAGGGAACTAGATAATCAATCCTTTTAACTTCTTTTACGCATTCAGAATATTTAATTAAATAATCTTTAGTTGAGGCTATCCCCGCAAGCTCTTGTATTTTCTTGTATATTATTGTTTCCATCCTATTTAGTTTTACGCTCGTTGAGCTTGGTTAATGTTTCAATGTAATCATCAACAGCCTCCTTTATAGTTTCATATGGATTATCTATGGCACTATGAAAGCTGATACTGTCTTCTATTTCTTCTATTCTACCGTAATAAATACAGTCTTCCTTGTCATAATTCCAACTACATTTATATCCTTTGTATTCTATAATCTTTTCCATCCTATTTTGTTTTTAGCTCGTTGAGCTGGTTAATACTAAGTAGCCCCGGAGGGCTACTATAGTAATTACATTGATCCTTGATAGTAAAACTTATCTATTTCTAGGTTTCCTCTATACTGTTCTTTGTATAGATCCAATGCGTATCTGTACTTATCTTGTCCAGATTCCATTGATTCATTACTAATCAAGTAAACTCCTACTGTGTATGGAGCTGTCTTTTGAATAGCTATGATACAAGCTGAAGGTACTTGAGCTAACTCAGCATAGAAAGCCATTTGTCTATCGTAATTGTAGTTACGAAAATCTTTACCAAAGTTGTAAGGCGTTGGAGCTTTACTAGTAGTCTTCAAATCTATAATCATTTGATTAGGCTTAATAGCGTCAAGCTTACCTTTACATTCTACTCCTTCAATGTTAGCTTGATAGACAACTTCTCTTTTAGTGTCTTCTAATAAAGCTTTAACTTGAGGGATTGAATAAAGCTTAGCTTCCATATTCTCTAGCCTTGTCATATCATCCATACTAATCATCTCTTTACCTTTAGATTCAATAAGAACTTCTTTCATCCATTCTTTGTACTTACCTGTGTTTCTTGGCTTCTTATTATTAGACTGCCAATCTTCTCCAGATATTTCAATACATTTCTTCGTATCATCAAAGATGTAGTATCTGTTGTTGAACTCTTCTGGTTCAAGAATTAATGTATGGAAAGCTCTACCAAATGCAAATGTAGCACTATCTTCTGATCCGTATTTGTAATAATTCTCTAATGCTTCCGGGCCACCTTCCATTAATACTTTCAAGTGACTGTTTGTTACTAGCGATTGATCACTGTAATACTGTTCGTCTGTCATTTCTAAGACGTTCTTTTCGTTTAAATCTTTTGTTACCATAATTGTTTCTTCTTTACTTAGTTTATTACTTGGATATAACATACTGTCTTCTCCTTTTGGGGTTCATAAATTTCTTCTTCGGTTTTGGGATAATATGCTTTTGTTCGTTGAACTCTAAGAGGCTCATATAATCCCAATTCTTGCCTCTCGTTTGTCCATAACGGATAAATTCCTCTACGTTGAACTTGTAATTCTGGTCTAACAATTTCATTGATGCTTTTAGCTGTATGATACCGTGTTTGATGACTGCTTTTCTCTTGTCGTTCTTGTTTACTCTTGATACTTTGTTGTATCGGTAACTTGACATTAAAGGCATTATCTCTTTCACAAAATCTTCATTGAAAAACATTACTACTTTGTTACCAAAATCATCTTTAATCTGATGCCTTCTCTTGAACGAGAGCAACATACCTGGTAAGCGATCTTGTTTCATATTTAATTGTTCTAGGTGTGAATGATTTGTTAGTTAATAAAAATCTATCAGGCGTAAAGGTATTCTTGAATAAAGTGTTTGGCTTAATCATCTCAACGATAACTCCGTACTTCTGTTGTACCCACTTAATGTTGATACCAGCTAGTCGGTTCATATTGTTTCTGTCAAACTCAGCTTTAACTTCAAAGTAAGTTACCATACCTTCGTGCTCTAATCCTGAATAGAATAAATGTTTAGGCTTCTTAGTTCCATACATACCTTCGTGCCAGTAGAAAATATCTTCAGCTTTATCAGTCCATACTACTCTAACATCACAAGTATATATGTGGGGTTGTAGTAAAGCTTGATGCTCAATCTTATCTTCTACTCTTTTCATAGGTACTACATACTCGTTATACTTTCCTTCATACAATTCAAATGATCCAGGTTGGTATTCTATAAGTTGTATGTACCCTTCGGCTTGAAGTTCTGTTAGCCACCAGCTAATGTACCATTCCTCATCTGAGGCAAAAATCTTAGGTCTACTCATTGTATAAAGGATTAGGTATAAAACTTATTTTAGTTCCATCTTTAGCTTCCCAAGTTACAAGCTTTTCTTGAAGCATCAAATGCTCTTTCCACCATTCTTCTTGATCTTGTTGATACCAAGATACAGGCTTTAGATATTTAGATTTGTACTCAGCAGCCCATTCAATGAACTTAAACTCAAAGGGTAGCCATATCTTATCAATGGCATCCTCTACTATCTGTTCTACTAATTCTTGATCTGTCATAGGTTCTCGTGTTCGTTAAAGGTTGGTTCTTCATTACAGTTAACTCCAGGAATAGATTTAAAAGCTTTTACATCTGGATTGATAACCGCTATTGCGTCTTCAATTTCTTGTGCTATTTCAGCTCCAAAGAAATCAACAACTTGATCCCAGTTTTCTCCCCATTCGGCTTGAATTTTTAATAATACTTCGTCTGATTTTACCATATAATTTAATTTTAAGGTTAATACTAAACAGCAACGAAGGACAAACCAACGCTGCTGTTTATATTAAAATATGTATCTAATTGTATTCCAAGGTATAATTTTATTGTGTAATGATTTCCACTCTTTAATCATTTGTTTTTTTAAATTTCTTTCATACCTAATATTATTACCTCCAAATTGACTATTCTTTCCTTCTTGTATAGAAGGTTTCCATAATAGATCTTCTCCAGTTCTTTTGTGAAACAAATTAGAGTTATGTTTCCAATGATTATGAGTCAAGAAAATAACTTCACATTTTACCTCGTCTTTATATTCCACATAGTCATCTACCATTTTAAACAGTTCATCGTACTTTTCTAGCCATCCATCTTCTACAATTACAGGGCTAAAGTTTATATGAACTTCATATCCTGCCTCTATAAAAGCGTTTATAGCTTTAATTCTATCAATTATCTTTGGTGTATTTGGTTCTAGCAAACTTGAATAATCTTGAGGCATTAAACTAAACCTTATTCTAATCTTACCTTCAGGTTCGTAATCTAAAAACTCAATAGGTATAACCTTAGTTGCTAAACTAGCTTTAGCTTTATCGTGATGCTTAAAGAAATTAAATATAGTTTTCCAATCGTGATACTTTCTATGTAAAGCAAAGTCTTCATTACAAGCAATGTCATAAGTATGATACTTAGCGTCTGTCTGATTAGGCTCTTTATCTCCTAAGAAAGCTACGTGATTGTTGATAGCTGTTAATATATCCATAGTATTTTCAGCTACACTAACAGATTTTTCATTTCTGTGTCTTTTCATATAGCAATAAGTACAATCTAACAAGCATCCAAATCCAAAAGAAGGAGATATGTAGTCAGTACTTCTTCCAGATTCTCTTATTTTCATTGACTTTCTTTTTACTTTTTGAAGAGGTTCTACTGGCTGTTGCATCCAGCTCCATTCTTTTACACTCATATTTATAGGTTTAAGTTAATACTAAATAGCCCCGAAGGGCTATCTAGTTTACTCGTTTGGATCTGGTATCTGAATATCTCTTTCAGCAAAGTAGTTTTGTAATTCATTCTTGAATACTCCAAACTCACTAATGTTCATCTGGCTAGTAGTCTTGTTATCATAAGTTATAACAGGTCTACCTAATATTCTATGAACCTTAGCATCTACTCTTACGATCTCATTTAATACAAACTCGTGTATAACATCTTTGTCATACTCTATTCCATCGTATTCTTTAAGATATTCAATGATAGTTGGTATAGCTACCCCCCAGTACCAAGCATTTTGAGCTACGCTACGAGGTTTTTTCTTCTCGTCTATCGTGATAGTCAAGTCTTTGTCTACAAAGTTCTCTAGGATGCTCCTGTTGTACCTCATACCATTAATGTCTAAAGTAACTCCTGCGTGAGAAACTATATCGTCTGATATTTTACCTGCAAATGTGTGTTTCATACTATTCTTTTAAATTTACGTCTATGATTAGCTGTAAACCATTGTTCTTCAACAATCATAAACTCTCCGTTAGTAAATAATTTCTCTTCTATATGGTTGACATATTTTCTTATTTTTTTAATCTTGCCAAGCTTTATAGTCCCTTGACCCTCATCTTTTACATTAAGGTCAAGGATTCTATAAGTGCTTCTATCAAGAGGATAGTCAGTTAACCACATTTCAAATATTTGTCCAACCTCCATAGTTATTTAGTTAATCCCATTAAATCTTCAGCTATAGATATGTCAAAGGTCTTTTCAAACCAATGCCATATCTCATACCTATGTGTACCTATTGGAAAGTCTAAGAAACCCTCTTCTATATCCTCATCATCATCAGTAGGTATATCTCCAAGCATTTCCCATAACTGTTCGTAAGACAAAGCCTCAAGCATATCATCGTGCATAAGATAATGTCCTTCTATTCTATATCCTTTTAATATCATAGCTTATCTTTTAAGGTCAATAATTCTGATACACTCTTTTCTAGCTTCTTCTGTAACACGATGTCCTCTATCGTTAAACCAATCAATGTATTTAACCATTCGGTTCTCTAATTCTTTAATAGCTGCTTCGTATCTTTTCTTAGATCTTCTAGTACAAGGTATTAATGTGTCTCCAAATCCTGTAAAGGCTCCAAATGATTCTACTCTGTAATCTTCCCTGTCTTCAATTTCAACAGGTCTTGCGTTAACTCTGTAGCCTGGAGCTATACTTTGATTAGTAGCCCAGTTGTTTTGCTCTTTAGTGTAGCTAATGCTAAACTTGATTTTAACATTTTTCTTTTCGGTGTCAAGGTAAACTTTGTGATTTTCCATAATATTTAGTTTTAGTTAATAATTCAAGCAGCCCCGAAGGGCTACCCGAACTATCTACCTATTAACTAAAAAGGTAAGTCATCTTCTTGTTTACTGCTAGGATTTGTAGCTCCTGATTTAGGTTCTACAGCTCCTTTTTTACTAGGGTTTTGACGTTCCCAAGTTTGTACCATTTGTTGATACTTCATCTCATCTGATTGTGTTAATCTCTGAATAGAGTTACTTTCGTTAAGAGGCTTACATTCTTCTCCTATCTTTTTTGAATAGTAAAAGTTTAGCACAGTTTTAATATCTGGCTTGTTTGTTTCCTTGTCTTTACCTATGTATTCTCTTTTCTGAAATGCACAATTAAGCTGTTTACCAAGTATGTCTACAAGTGCTTGTTCAGCACCTACAGAAAGATCTACATCAGCATCGTTAAAGAACTCTTTAATTCTTTTGTTCTTGTGCATCTGCGTCTTCTCTGCATCTGTTGATCTTGCTACCCATAACTTAGCGTTAATCATCTTGTCCTCTTCTGTACGCATATAGAACTCAATGTAAGGTGCGCCTGTATGGTTTTCAGGACTAACTTTAGCTTCTGTAATTTTGCAAAGATACCAACCAGGGTTATTCTCATAACCTCCGTTGCTACCTCCACCACTTTTAGCGTTTGCTATACTGTCAAATTGATTGAAAAAACTCATAATTTACTTTTTTGTTTTAAATGTTTCTAATTGTTTTACTTGTGAATCTGTTAACGTGTACTTGTCTTCAAGTTCTGTTATCGTGTACTTCTTTTCTTCAATAAGTTTTAAGGCTTTCTTAAATCTTTCTGTAGGTAACAGCTCTTTTGCTGGTCTTGTTGACTTGCTGTTGTCGTTGTTGTCGGCATCTTTTGTGTCATCTATAAGGAAAAGACCGTTTAACGCATACTTTCGTGCATAACTACTGCTGCTTCCGAAAGTCTGAGCTATATCCATTCCTTTCTTGTGAATGTCTATACCTGCTTGAGCTTTTACTTGCAAGAAATCTTCACTCTCTGAGTCAGGGTTTATAGCTTTGTACTCGTTGTCAACTAGAAGAGCTGTTACTTCAACAAACAATACTCCACATATCTCTTTGATTTCATCTGTCAAAGTAAGTGTACAGTTGTGTGCTTTTAATATCGGCTTTAAAGCTTCTAAGATGTCTTCACAATTTCGGTACTTATACTTCCCGAAAGCATTGAATTGCCCTTTAGGGGCTTTTAATTCTGATTGGATTTTAATTAATTTTTCCACTTGTTTTTGTTTTAAAAGGTTAATAAATAAAGGTTAATGTAAAAATAATACATTTCATTTGAATAAAGAATTTTTCCTGGTTCTACTTCTCAGGTTAGTTTTAACACCTCTCTTGGCAATTACTTTTTTGTAACGTTTACGCAAAAGTAATTTACCAATGTAGGGTATCTTAATCTCCTGATTGTTGACCAGAAGAGAACGGACTGACTTGAAATAATTCCTCACGATCAGATTCACTACTCTTTTCTCTATTCCAAGCACTAAGGCTATTCGTTTGACTACTTTCTGGTGTTCTGTACTCATCGCTTAAATATTTAGTAAATCTTGGGACGTACTTTACGTCTACCGTTCCTACTCCTGTGTTACGACCTTTAGCTATAATTAACTCAGCGTTCTCTATACTAGGTTTTTCTCCTTGTATGTCATAATAAGCAGGTCTATATACAAAGCATACCATATCGGCATCTTGTTCTATAGATCCTGATTCTCTCAGGTCTGACAACATAGGTCTTTTATTATCCCTAGCATTTACTCCACGATTAATCTGCGATAAGGCTATAACAACAATGTCTAGCTCTGCTGCAAGCTCTTTTAATGCTCTTGACATTATTGATACTTGCTCTTGTCTATTCGTAGTCTTCTTGGTATCTAATTCTGCTAACTGTAAGTAATCTAAGAATACGATCTTAGTCTTGTGTCTAATAACGTGCTTCCTAACTTGGTTAGCAATCTTACCTAACTTTCTGGATTTGTAATCAATAAAGAATTTAGCTTCTTTAAACTTTTCCGCACTCTTTTCTAAGGCTGTCATCTCTTCTTCTGATAAATCCATACGTCTAATTTTTGACATATCTATTTCAGCGTCACTAGCAAACATTCTTTTCATTAGTGCCTTTGCGTTCATCTCTAAGCTAAAGAAACCTGGATTGTAACCCATATTGATCGTGTTCTTTAAAATCTCTAATGCTAAAGCAGTCTTACCCATACTAGGTGCGCCTGCTAACACTACGAAATCTCCAAGTTCCCATCCAAACATAAATTTATCCAATGCTTCTACTCCAGATTTAATATACTCAGGTAGTTCTCTATTTCTAATACTACTGACTATCTCATCAATGGCTTTATTACTGTTAAAGTCTTCAACTTCTCCCATTTCTTGTATGTTTATTACAGATCTGGTTGTTTCGTCAATGATTTCTACAGGGTCTTCCATATCGTTGCATTGCTCTACTATATTCTTACCAAGAATAAGCAAAGCTCTACGTTGAGCGTAGCCGTTTAAAAGCCTAGTATGTTCTTTAATGTGCATATCAGTCTCAGCATCTTCACAAATAGTATTTAAGTATCTACAGAGGTTAAACCCTGTCTTTTTACTCATAATATCGTGATACTTCTTCTGAACTAGCTTGTCTGTTACTGTCGCTATATCTATCTTACTGTCTTCAGCCGTTTCTTTTATAGCTGTATAAATATATCTTGTTTCAGGTGTGCTAAATTCATCAATACCTAACTGATCTGCTACTTGATAATATGAATCTGGAAAGTTTACAAAAGCTCCTAATACTAACTCTTCTATTTCTTTATTGTTCTGCCCAAAGAATTGCCCTTCGGATAATAAGTTTAGTTGATTTTTCATAATTGTTAATTAAAAAGGTAAAGTAGTAGCAGGAAAATTCCTAGTGCAAATCCAAATACGTTTGCAATCATTCTGTCTTGAGGCCCTTCATCTCTAGGGCCGTATTGTTTTTTCATAAGCTATGTTTTTAAAGGTTAATAATAGTAAAGAGCAACGAAGGGCGAACCCAAAGTTACTCTTTAACTACTAGCTATTCATTAATTCAGAATAATCAAACTTAGTTCCTAAAGACTTTTTAATATCAACCTGATTACCTTTAAATCCCCAACACTTATTGTTGTAGAGTAAAGCTATCTCACTAACTGTAGTCCTGCCTTTTACATAATCTACTCCAGCTTGTGTTATTCTCCACATACCGTTAGCTTTTTTATCAGGTTCAGGTGCATCAGAACTTTTTTCAATCAATCCCCAATGCCTTAGCTTGGCGTAGTCTCCATTAATAGTCTGAAACTGTTTTATAGGATGTACCCACTTTCCCCAATCTTCTCTATAAAACTTGATAAGTATCATAGACATATATCCGGTTAGTTTATTTGAGTACATCTTTACTGTTTGATCGCAACAAGGACATACTGTTCCCTCATTTACGTTTTGGTTGAGGTATTCTTTTACCTCCTTTACCGTGCTTGTTAAGTTTGGTTTCATACTTCTTCAGTTTTAGATTTAATTTTTAAGAGTTTTTCTCTTATTTTGTTAAAATGTGATTTTAACTCATCTTTTCTGTCAGGAGCTATATCAAGCCAAACCTTTTCAGACTCTTTAAGTTCTTCTAAGTCTTCTATGTGATCTGTATCAGACTCTAAGTATTCTAATCCACTACAGTAGTATTGATACTCTCTATAAGTTCCTTCAAAGATTACATTTAACTCTCCATTGGTGTACTGGTTCTCTCCACCAAAATCACATCCTGACTCTTCGTATTCAATATTTATTTCACATTGAAATTCTTTAGACAAAGCTTGACACATTCCTAACATAGGACTCCAGGCTGAATCTCCTTGAATACAGATATTTTGATCATCTGCATTGTTTTCACATTCATCTGCATCAAAATCAAACCACCTACCTCCATATAAGTATGGATCTCCATCTTTATCAAAATTAGGTGTTAATTGGTTCTCTTCAGATATAAGATTGTTTATCCAATCGTTTAAATAGTTAAACTTGTCGTAAGTTTTTAGCCATTGGACTATCTTTTCTTTGTTTTCTTTAGTCAATAAATTAATATTGATACTGTTGTTACAACTATTTGCCATAATAATTTTTTTTGAATTAAAGTATGGTAAGACCTAAGTTTATTTTACATAGTGTCTTACCATACCTAGTTAATTAATTATTTTTTTCTTGCTCAGCTAAGTTCTTCAAAGCTTTCTTGAGGGTTACTTTGTCAACTTTAGATATTACTCTATCTACAATACTATCTACATATCCATCTGTAAATAAAGGTCTTCCATCTTTTAACAATGCTTCAGCGTTTTCTTTTTTCCAGCCTTTTCTAAGGTTTTCTAAAGCAACTCCTAAAGCCCATCTTTCTACTTGATCAAATTTTTCCATAATAATTTATTTTAGGTTAATACTAAGTAGCCCCGAAGGACTACTTAGTTAGTGTTATAGCAAATCAAGTTTAGTTAATAATTCATCTGTCTTTTTTGCCACAAGTCTGTCAAGATAAGCTGCATCAACCATTCTAATTAAAACTCTTTTCATCATAACGGTAGGTTTTGTACTTCCAAATGATATTGTAGCCTCTCCACTCATATCTGAGTGTGTTGGGAACTTTGCTTTAGTATAGTTAGTGTGTTCGTACTTTGTAATCTTGTCTACAAACTCTTCTACTATTCCGTGTAACTCGTCTTTAGCTTTCTTTTCAAGCTGTTTTTGAATTTCGTTCGTGTCTTTCATAATTTTTATTTTTAGATTAATCAACTATTCCTGATCCGTAAAACTCTCCCATTGTTTGGCTTCTTCTGATTCCAGTGTTGGAACAATACATAGTTCTATTGTACTTTTCTGTTCCGTATTGTTTCCAGTTATACTTAGGATCGTTTAAGTTCTCAATGTCTTTGTAACTCACTACGGGTAACGCTTCAATCTGTAATGTATAACTGTGTTTTTTTCTGCTTACAAAATCTTGTGCTTTCATATAATTTATTTTTAGGTTAATACTAAGCAGCACCGAAGTGCTGCCTAGATCTTACAACGAGAGGTATTCGGGGAATTTCCCATTCAGGTATCATATTAACTCTCTGCTATTCATACTGTGTACATCAGCACCTTCTTCGCAACTGCAATTTCATTACAGCATATTGTAAAATATTAAACTAAAATACTAGCTCCCATAGAAGCTTCAACCTGCTTCATAATCTCTTTGAAAGCAATGTCATTCATTCTAGCACCTTGACCTACCATTACATTCTCTAAAGACTTTTCAGACTTTACTTGAGAGTGATTAGTAAATCTTGTGATACCGTTAAATAATCCCCAAAGGTTATTACCGTGTTGATTAATGTCAGTTCTAATGTCCTGAGCCATCTGAGTAACTTGGTTAGACTTTCTGGTACTAGCCTTCTCGTCTGGTTTAACATTTAGAACTTTAGATACTAAGTCAATTACAAACTTATCATCTTCAACTTTGATGTCAGACATTCTGTTAAAGTTGTCCATTAACAAAGATTCTCCTGTCATAGCTTGCTTGATACTTTCAATAGCATCTTTAACTCTATCAGAGTAACTAGCTGTGTGACGAATACCTTGTACATCTTTCATTGCAGCGTGGAAAGTGTTACTGCAAAATACAACCTGATTGGTTGTTCCAAATCCGATAGAAGAAGATCCATCGTGAGAATTTAAAGCTGTTAGGTATCTCTTAATTCCTGAGTTACCAACTTGTGCTTCAGGTAATACAATCTGTAAGAAAACTTTTCTACCACCTTGTAGTGTTCCACCTTTCTTAACTTCTAAGTCTAGTCCATCACAAGCATCTACTAAAGTTCCTGCTAATTCTTTATTCTGGAAGATTTCATATCTATCCTTAACAGTTCCTAAGTGACTACCATCGTCTGATCTAAACGTTCCATAGTTGTCGGTCATTACTTCTCTTACTTCTTTGTCTGTACCTCTGTTGATCTTAGCGTAAAGAGATTCTTTAGTAACATCCCAAGCTAAACCATTGTCATACAACAAATCAAATACTTTTTCATTTCTGCTCTTCATAATAAATTGTTTTTAATTAATAAATAGGTTAATACTAAGTAGCCCCGAAGGGCTACCATAGTACTACTTTAAGTTACCAAACTTAGTATCAGCATCTAACTGAATGTCAGATAAGCTTCTTTCAGCATCTCTGATTTGAGTCTTGTAATAGTTAGACTTTTCTTCAATGAAACGCTTCTTAGCTTTTTTAGTTAACTGTTCAAAGTTTTGCTTAACATCAGCCCATTTACCAATTAGATAATGCTTAGTTTCTCCCCAAGCTTTCTCTGCTTCAAATTCTTCTGCTAAGTCATTCTTTTGCAGGTAACTAATAGCTTCTGTCTTAGTTCTAAATGAACCGTGTTCTTTGATAGTTCCATAAGAACCTTTGTTTCTAATAGTGTAAGATTCTAAGATTCCAATAGCAAATGGATCTTTAGATTTCTCATCATACCAGATTTCAAGGTTAGTAAAGTACTGTTCTCTGCTAGACATAGCTACAAGTTCCATAATATCTAATGGAATTGGTGTAGCATTGTACTCTCTTACATTCTCTTTACGAGGACATAATGTTTCAGCTACAGTTACCAATGTTTCGTTCATATACATAAACGGTATCGGAGATTTCTCTGGAGATACAATTTTAGTTTGTCCCTCTAGGTTTAGCTCTTTAACTAACTCGTTCCACTTGTCTAGCTTTTCCTGATCATAGGTTAAGTCTACTGTTTCTTCCATTACGAAAGTTTCTACTACTGTTTTCATTTCTTTTGAATTGTTTTGTAACATAATTTAAAATTTAAAGGGTTGATTTAATTGTTAATTCTTTTGGTTCTGAAAATACATACTGATTGTATTCAGATATAGCTCCTGCTAAAGCTCCAATCATAGCTTGAGGATCTACAGGTTCATATCCTTCAACGTGTTCTACATCAGTAGTTACTTCATTACCATTTCTTGTAATTTTGATGATAGTTATCTCATCAGGTTCTTTTACTTTAAAGTCTTCCATATTTATAAATTTATAAGGTTAATAACAAGAAGCAACGAAGGGCAAACCCAACATTACTTCTTGCTCGTCATCAACCTACAATGAATTTATTTCCACTGTTTCAGGATTCCTTGTGTAGTACTGATTACTCCATTTCATTTGAATGAGCTTATCATCAATACATTCAATACTTCCGACATACTTTTTATCTTTAGTAAACATCATATTCTGTACAGCTTCTTTGTAAAAGTGTACTGTTGAATGATCTTTACCAATAGCGTGTCCTATTGCTATCATTGGAGCTTTAGGAACATACTTAGCTGAGAAATATCCATACATTTTCCTAGCTGAAACCAGGTCATCTGTACCTTTCTTACCTTTTACATCATTGATGTTGACATTTAAACACTCACACACTACTGTAAGTACATCGTTTAAGGTAATTTTTAGTGGTAGATCTATACTACCAACTTTTGCCCATAGATTATTATTCATAGCTCTACCCTTTCCGAAATAAAATTCATTACTTCATTATAGGTTTCGTTCTCAATAGTCATTTTCTTAACTATTTCTTTTTTGGTTGCTAGTTCTCCCTCAGAAACGTGTTCAATATCCATAACACTTTCTCCAAGATTAACAGCGTCAGTGCCATTGTCTTTTACTCTGTCTGTTATGAACTCTATCAGCTCAATTAATACTTGTTTGTAATCTTCCATAGTTCTTTTATTTATAGGTTAATACTAACTAGCCCCGAAGGACTAGTAGTGAGTTAATAAGGAAAATCTGAATCATCTTCCTCAAGCAAGTATTGTTCTTGCTGATCGTTGAACTGTTGTGCCATATCTCCATTTAGCTTGAAATCAGCTCTAATTGAATTGATTCTGTTTCTAACAGCTTCAAGTCTTTTTCTTTCAATATTTCTTAGGATCATCTTTAATGTATTGACCTTTACTATTTCTAGC
>WLWF01002518.1_pt1 | contig 13129 bp, 22 predicted proteins | sample 6718331 | NCBI WGS metagenome assembly WLWF01 (sample SAMN12718692, study PRJNA515312) | sponge metagenome | isolation source: marine sponge | host: Mycale hentscheli | place: New Zealand: South Island, Marlborough, Capsize Point | collected 2003-05-01
GTCGTCAAGATACAGAGAACAGGCAGAACTCTATTGATGATTTGCCTAGTGAAACTGCTGAGTACTACGAAGACCGTATTGATGCTCACTTCCGTGAAGGTGTTGAGCTATACGAATCACTGCTTCACTCTGGTGTGGCAAAAGAATGTGCCCGTTCAGTGCTTCCTATTAACACTGTGACTCGGCTGTATATGTCAGGCACAATCCGCAGTTGGTTACATTACGTTGACCTTCGCGGTGACAACGGAACGCAGCGAGAGCATATGTCAATTGCTCGTAGTGTTGGTGAAATTCTTGCTACTCAACTTCCAAATGTATCCCACGCTATGTGGGGTTGAGTGCTTATATTAGAGTCTGACCAATGACTATAAATAATGAATTTTATCGCAGCAACCGTTGTACTTAAGTCCTCTTCCCCAGATACGGTTACAGCTTACGGGCTTTCTTATCGCAGTGCTGACGCTGTTGTGCCCGGTGGCAATGGTAACTCAGAGGTCCGACTTCGGCTCCTCTGCTATGACCGAGCAGGCGCAAAACTCGATGCCTTTACAAGCTGGAAAGAAGGTAATAGAGCACTGATTACCGGCAACCTTGTGTTCTCTGACGACACAAGCAAAGCGTTAGATCTGATTGTTTCTACTATTGAAACTAATATCCCGCAAGATATGTACTGTAATCAAGTCGTACTGGGGAATGCTTTCTTCGGCTCTGACGAAATCCGTGATCGCAAGAATGATGTATGTGCTGTCAAAATTGGCACCACACTCGATAACTCTGATATCACAACCTGGCTATATCTAGAAACTCATGAATCACGTAAAAAGAAACTATCTGAGCGAATCCGTAAAGGACGCCCCATTTGTGTCCAAGGTTATCTGCGTGAGTATCGCAAAGATGATAGTGACAGCCCTTACCGTGCCATCGTCGCTTCTGACTTCACTACTCGCAAGGATCAAGCGAAGGGTCGATCTAACCCACAGACGAGCGGTAGCGCAGCTGGATATGCAGAGGTTGACCCGACGCCAGACTATTAAACGTCGCAACTACCACCTCAATGGTGGTCAAGGTTGGAAAGGTCCAATCTACGATCGTTAGTTGTACCCCAAATGCTCCCGTGTGGAGCTTTTTTAATGTCGAAAATTCTAAGCCTTTCTTAAACGAGCAGGAATGCTAGGTACCATCTCTTTCATATGCTCATCGTACCTGTAATTAGCAGGTGCTTTGTTAAGTTCTTTAATTGATGGCCAGCTAGTTGTATCAACTCCAGCAATTAATGGTTTAATTTCTTGAGGTATTGTTCCTGCAAATCGCATTACTTTATAGCTCACATTTATCTATTGTATTACTTATATTTGTAAGGTCACTAATTAAATAATATGACCCTACAAGTTTTGCCTCCAGAGCTTCTGGAAGCACCCAAAGATAAAATTGAAACTAAAGAAGCACAGCCTTATTGGAAACCTAGCAGTCTTAAAGATGGTGAATCAGAAGAGTTCCGTTTACTCGGTTGCTATGAAACCGGGCACTCAATTGTCGGCTGGCAGTATGCCTCTGAAAAAGTACGTGATAACGGTGAACTTGGCTTTGCTGGTTACGTCGTTACTCGCAGTCACCCTGGGCAGCCAGCTGACATCGCCAGGGAAACTGATTGGTCCAAACCAGACCGTCCCAAAATCGACGGAACTTTTGTAAAGCCACGTCGCTTTCTTGCTTGGGTTGCAACTAGTGCTGCCCGTGGTCGTTTAGAGGTACTATTCATTGAACAAAAATCACTACGAGAACAACTTACTGAGATTCTTCAAGAAGCTGAAGACTACACTTGGACAGAAGAAGGACTTGCTAATTTTTCGATCAAGATTAGCCGTAAGGGAGCCGGTCTGGAAACTTCATACAGCATCTTACCAAAAGTCCGTAAGGTACCAGATAAAATTAAAGCGTCTTGGGATAAAGAGAAAGACACCATCTGGTTACCTAACTTCTTTGAAGGAAAAGATCCATTCGACGGCAAGCAAACTGACTCAAAAGGTCTACCTGCTGGTGGATCCGACGCCCGTGGAGCCTACGTAAAACCTACTACTGCTAAGAAAAAAGTTGAAGAAAGTCAAGCCGAGTTCTAGTAACTACCGACCGCATCTTGTTGATGAAGATACCGATACTGTATACGTGTCGGTTGATAGTTGGATGGGATCAATCGCTGCACCCCATTGGGTTAAGAGACATTACCCTGGTTACAAATGTAAAAATGTCTCACCTCAAACACTAAAAGAACTAATTACAAAATGATTGAACTTACTGTTGCTAAAAATGAGCTTGGTTTATTCCAAGCAAATGCCACGCTAACACTCCCACCTATTAGTATCACTTGTCAGAAAGCTGACCGTGATGACCTGGAGTATCAAATTCGAAATGACTTCCGCGAACTAGTAGAAGAAATTGTACAAAAACAAATCAAGGATGAATTCTAATGAGCAACATTAATACCGAAGGCTTGCCACCTGAAATGCAGGCACGAATCGCAGACATAATTGAAAAGGCGAAATCAAATGCTATTGCTCCAGTTTCTCAGCCTGTTCGTCCTGACGTACCTAGTGTTCAAGCTCCTGTTAGGCCTCCTTCCTTAATGGATCACACCATTGCTTTGAGGCAAGAGGTTGATGCTATGAGGCAACAAGTAGCTGCTATGGGTCAAGTCGTTGATGCTGTTGGGCAGGCAGTAGGTAGCCTTTACCAAATGTTTCAACAGCAAACCGAAGTTACAGATTACAGCAGCGGTTATGAAGAGACGGCACCGGGTCTAACTGACGATTACTAATTAACAACCAGGGGCCACACGGTCCCTTTTTTATATGACTGAAACACAAGAAAAAACGGTTGATAAACCGTATCGCATTCAAACCGCCAGTGGCTATCGGAAATATCTGTGCTCGGGTTTGTATATGCCATCAGTGACAACAGTGTTGTCCGCAACTGAATCAGAAAAATCTAAAGCTGGCTTGCGTCAATGGCAAGTTAAAAACCCTGGTGCTCTTGAAGAAGCAAGCACCCGTGGTTCTGCTATCCACCTTGGCTGTGAAAACTACTTACGTGGTATCGACCCTGGTGTGCCTGAACAATATCAAGAGTTCTGGAATGGCATCAGTCAGTACCTTGATTGGTTTGATGTACTTCATTGGAGTGAGCGACCCTTGCGACCTGATTGGAATCATCTACGCAGTGATGATCGTGAGGTTGCTTATGTATGGAGCACTGAGCATCTCTATGCCGGATGCCCTGACTTGATCGGAGAGATTGGTGGCGTACGTGTCATCGCTGACTTCAAGACAAGCAACGCTCCTTACTGCGCCAACTTTCCTGCTAAAGGAGATCGTATTGGCTTCGGTGGGTTTAGAAAATATACTAAATGTGCACAACAAATGGCAGCATATCGCCTTGCACTTGAAGAGAGAACTGGTTATCATTGTGACGTTGCTTTGATCATTGTTTCTACACCAGAAACTACACAAGGCATCTTTATCGATGGCGACCAGATGGATATGCATCAATCCAGGTTTTTAAAACGCTGCGAACAATTCCATAATATTGAAGGTACTAATGACGAAGTTGAAGATTGCGGTTCATAGAGACTGTAAGAATAAAACAAATCCTCAGAAGGTTGCTAAAGGTTGGCTCAATATCAATGAAGATGTCCAGTGGTTAGAAGGCTGGGTCAAGGCTGGCTTTGGCTGGTGCTCAACACATTTTGCTGGTCGTCATCGTCTCACTGAAAACAGCTGCGGTAGCAACGTCATTGTCATTGACATTGATGGCGACACCACACTCGCTAGGTTCTGGCAGACAGATACAGCACGTGCCTGGTGTTCAGCTACCTATACATCTTCTAGTCATACAGAACAAGAGCATCGCTTCCGTGCGTTGTTCCCGCTTGGTCGGGAGCTACAGACTGTGTCGGAGCACAGAGGAGCGTACTGGCTTGTAGTCAATCGACTGCTTGCTGACCTAAGTCTTGAACGACTAAAAGATAACTGTGGGCAGAAACCAGAACGCCTATGGTTTGGCAACACAGCTGCTGTCTTTGAATACAACAAAGAAGTAGAACCTGTACCCCAATTCTTGCTTGAGGACATTGGATATGACGAAGAAAATTTCGTCGCATCTGACGTCACTGATATAGACGTTCGTCGCTGTCAGTGGCTCCTAGATAACTTCCTACGTCCTTCTGAAGATGGCGAGTACGAAGATTACTTCTTACCTGTTATGGCTGCTTGTGCTGGCGTAGGTCAAGCACTGTTTGATACCTGGGTTGACTGGGTATTACGTGGTCATCACGGTGAAAAGAATGAAAACATTCAACCATTTAAGTGGCGTGGTCTCGGTAACTATGCCGGGCACACTACACTCTATTCATTAGCCAAGAAACAAGACCCCTCTTGGACTAAACATTTACCATCAGATCTACGCTTCGGGGCAGCAGGTTCAGCCGCTGGTTATACAGAGTTCGATCCACTAGTTAGTTTTGATGACGTTATTAATAAAGCTTTGGAGAAGCCTATGAATGATATTGAACTAGAGCCGTTGCCTGATACGGCTTCAGTCAAAAAGAAAGGTCGTCCTAAAAAGACTGACGATGACCTTGCTAAACAACGTGAGTCTGACGTTGATAAAGTCAAAGAGATTCTGAGTGATCTACGTAAAAATGAATTGACTGGTGCTATTGAGTACACCGATCGCTTTGGTAAGACTGTCTCACTTCAAGGTAATGACCTTGATCTAATGACTACCAAGCTTGCTTGTGAGCACGGTGTGTTTATACCTGAGCAACGCATTAAGTCTGCTATTCAATACGCAGCTGGTAAGAATCAGTACTGTCCTATCAGACGGTACTTAGATCACTGTGCTGCTCACGCTAAGCCTCACGAAGATTGGGACAGGATAGGCGAGACCTTCTTAGGTAACAAGCACAACATTGCGACACTCGCTATGCAGCGAATGATGATTGGTGCTGTTGCCCGTGCTTATAACCCTGGTTGCTCTATGTCTTGGCTACCCATTCTTGTGGGTGCACAAGGCGTTGGTAAGTCAATGTTTGCTCGGAACTTAGTTCCTAATCAGTTGTTCAGTGAGATCACAACTCCACTGGATACACTAATGAAAGAGCAGTACAGGCTTCACGTAGCGTGGCTACTGGAGTTACCTGAGATTGATAATTACTTCAACACTAGGAACATTGAGAACTTCAAAAACCTCATTACTACACGCACTGACGAAGTGCGCTTTCCCTATGCTTCATTACCTTCTAAGCTTCAGCGTCGCTTTGTCCTTATTGGTACTACTAATAGGAACCAGTTTCTGGTTGATAGCACCGGTAACCGTCGATTTGTACCACTAGAAGTTGGTGGTGGGTTTCAAATACCTTGGAAGCAATTAGTTGCTGAACGTGATAGTATTTGGGCTGCAGCAGTTCAAGCCTACAGAAATGATGTGGGCTATGAATTTAACAGCGGTGAGATCGCTGCTATTGCTGACTACATTCAAGAGTTCGGTGACCCTGACCCTTGGATGGATAAGGTTGCTGGTTACGTAGCTATCCGTGAAGAAGTTACTGCTGCTGAAGTTCTATCTAATGCGCTAGAGCTTGACCCTCGCAGTCAGTCTCGTCGTGAAGGTAGACGTGTTGCTGATGTACTTCAGTCAATGGGCTGGCGTCGTCTAGTAACAAGCAGACGTGATCCATCTACTGGTAAGTCAAAGTCAATACGTATCTGGCAACGTCCTAAAGATGATCCCCTCAATGAGGACCATATTTTACGAGACTTTTAGATAACTTAAGTCCACAAAAAACATACACATTCACTACACTTTAATTAAGTAAAAGGTATATTATGATTGCCAATGATATCAGGATCGGTCAACGTGTACTGGTCAAGACAAACAATATGACTGCTCTAGTTGTAGGGCGTCCTGAGTACTACACAGGTCGAGCAAAGCTTGTACGTATTAAGTTTGAGAACTCCACTCGCTACGAATATATGATTAACAACAACCTTGAGCTGCTGCCAATTGAAGAGCAGTACCCAACTCACGGTGGTACTCACAAGCGTACTGAAGGTGAATTCTAATGGCTGAAGCTATGCCTAGCGATAAGGTTGGTGGTCACGCATACGGTAGACGCAACCTTCAACTATCTAATACAGCAGAAGAAGGTGAGCTTTGTATCTACTCCGGTCACTCTATCGGCAGGTTTAGTTCAACTTCTATGAGGTTTGACAGTCATCAAGCCTGCGTTCGTTGTGTTGCTGCTGCTCGTGAAGGTCGTATGTCATTTGACATTGACCGGCTACTGAAGCGTGAACGCAAACGTGCTCTGAAGTTCTGGTCACAAGTAGACATCAGGGCACCTGACGAATGCTGGAACTGGGAAGGCTGTATCAACAAACGTACTAAGCAGCCACAGTTCTCCTGGCGTAGGCACGGCATCAGTACAAGCACGCAGCATCACCCACAACGTGTTGCTATGTGGTTTACCTGGGGAGACCTAGGTTTTACTGGTGTTAAAACTACTTGCGGTAACAAGTATTGCTGTAACCCATTTCATTTAATTCCACAGAAGATAGGTGTCTTCGTCGATGACGATAGTTATGCCGAATCTTTTGAGCTTCAGTGTCAGCTTCACACACTTAAGCAACAAATTGCTGAGTACAACGTTGAGCAAGCTCTTAAAGAGCAAGAAAAACTGATGGATCAAGAAGAGTTAGACGAACGTGCTAACTTAATCTTTGCTCCTGATACGCATTTTTCTGACAGGTTTGAAGCAGTCGTTCAAGATATGTTAGCTGGTAGACATAGTAGTCAGTCAAATATTATTGACCCCGATAAACTAAAGAAGCCAACTGATAATGAAGAGAACGCCACAGATGAAACTTAATTCACTTATCTTTATACAAGAGTCATTTTTATATGTCTAGAAGAAACGATCTAATTACACAGCTCATTGCCTCCGACAAGTTTGGCAAAGAGAAAGAACAAGAGCAAAAGTTCTTAGTTGCTACTGCTGAGTTGATTCTTTCTGACTTAGTAGACATTGCTATCTCTGGTGTAGAAAAACAGGGGGCAGGTTCGCTCGTCATTAATTTGATGAACGACTCCACCACTTTTATGTCCGGTAGCTCTATAGAATTTGATATTCATGTAGCTGAACGTGAAGAAGACGGTGAAATCCTTGAGTTTCTACGTGGTCTGATGTCAGAGATTGATGAAAATGACTGGTCTCAAAACGTACTAATTACATTGATCAGTGATGCTGGAACAAGAACATTTGCAGTCGAAGCAGGTAGGTGCCAAGAAAGCCTTAGAGCGCTCGCAGAAAAACTTAGCGGATAAGCTTGCCGCTAAAGGTTTAAAGCTTCCGCTATACCCTACGCCACAGTTAATTGAACGTGCTCGCTCTGTAATGGGCAGCATTGATTTTGATCCAACATCAGATCCTGTACAGCAGGTGCTGGTTAACGCAACGTCTGTACCGTCTATCGAAGTCAATCCTCTTAAAGAACACTGGCACGGCAACGTCTGGCTATCACCTAAAGGTGCTGTCCGTGACTGCCGTATCTGGCTAACCAAAGCAATTAACGAGTATCGCAATGGCTATATCAAAAGCTTCGTTTACTTCTGCAGTGCGAGTGAGCTACTACGTGGTGCTCCTGTTCTATGGGATTACCCTGTATGTATTCCTTTCAAACGTGTCAAACAACTTAGAGCAACTGCTACAGGGTTTGAGCCAGTCTCACCATCAACGTGGAACTTAATTGTTTATGGTCCACCAGTTGATCAAACTCTGACTGACATTGACAAAGTTACTTTGTTTTACAATACATTTAGAGATGTAGGTCGTGTTATCTACAACGAATACGCAGGTGATAGCTGGGCTAAAGACCTTGAGTACTTTGAAGATAACAAGGGGCAGATCTAATGAGTAAGCACATCGCACCGAACTATTTCTACTGCCTCCCTTCAGGAGTAAAGGTTCATCCCTGCCGGTTGATTCACAAAGACGGCACACTGATGTGGAAGCACGCTTTGCTTTACCTAAATCACTTTACTATTCCTGTAGATGAAGCACACGAGCAACACATTATTAAGACTGCTCAACGCTTAGAAGAATTGAACAGTTGGATTTCTGCTAGCTGTGATGACTTTGATTTCCTATCACCAGCAGCGTGGTATGTACCAGAAGATCCTGAGTTATCAGAAGGGATTGCTACATACTTTAGCCATACATCTATCGATAACGACAATCTGTATGACGCACTTAAGTCACATATCCACGCACACGAAAAATTAGAAGTACGGAATCAACATCTGTACTTCCAAAGGTGTTAGCCGCCTATCAGCGGCTCTCTCAAAGAGTGTCAATAAGTCGGTTCAAATACCACCGTGCCTTTTCTGCGTCTTGCTTAGGGTTATCCTTTAGCCACAGACGTAAGAGATACTTCAAAGCTTGTGCCTGAAGCATACCTTCTTTAGGTGTTGGAGCATCTTGAATTGCTTCTTCAATGATTTCAATAGCCTCCTGACTACCACGAGTGTAGTGAGCGGGGCTATTTACAGCATCTGATTTTCCGTACTCACTAAAGCTGATTACATCATCAGAACCTAGCCCCCATTGAGGTACTGGCTGGGCTGCTTGAATTGGATAGTAACTTGAGAACGTTAGATAATCTCCATTAAACTTGTCTTTGTTATCCATTTTGTGCTCACATATAGCTGTTTCACTACCTAATATAGAAACAAAGATTCTAATATGTGGGATATGAGTAGTCCAAAAGGTGACCCGACTTACATTAAAAATAAAGATCGATACTTTATTGACATAGCTAAAGCAGTAGCACTAGGATCTACACATCCAACTGCTCCAGGTGGTTGCGTTATCGTCCGTGGTCGAGAGATCATTGGCGATGGTCGCAGTCTTCTGACCGACAGTAAGGTTGAAGTTGATTGCCTTTCATATGCAATCGCTGCTTCAGCTAAAGCTGGTATCGGTGCCATTGGTTCTGTTATATACAGCACTCGTTATCCCTTCTCATCATCTGTGTTTCAAGCACACCTGATGGGCATTAGCAGGATCGTTGTTCTTGCTCACGAATGGGAGACGTTTTATAAGGATGAATTCAGACGTGCAGCACGTTTAGCTAGAGAAGTATCGATTGCTATTGAACCAATCTTCCTTGACGAAGATCCACGATTTACGAAGAATACATATGACGAACGCGACATTGACCCGGAACTCTTTCCCGGACAAAGCCCATTTGAAAAGGATGAATATGATCCAACAGACGCAGCAACTACCCACGATGAAGACACAACTACTCTTTGATATTGAATCCACAGGCTTACTCCGTAGAGGCTCTACTATCCACTGCATTGTTATGCGTGATGCTCTCGATGGCGGCACTGATGTGTTTGATCATCGCCCTGAAAGAGCACTTATACAAGGAGTGAAACAGCTTGAGAACGCAGATGTACTTATAGGTCATAACGTAGCTGGATTTGATATCCCGTTACTCAAAGAACAGTTCCCAGACTTCAACCCACGAGGTCAAGTACTAGATACTCTTGTAATGAGCAGGCTGTTCTATCCACATATTGCTGACCGTGACTTTGAGCGCAGGCCACACAATATGCCGCAGCGTCTGTATGGTCGCCACAGCTTAGAAGCTTGGGGCTACAGACTCAAGTGCTTCAAAGGAGATTTCGCTAAGCACGAAGGCGCTTGGGATACTTATACGCCCGAAATGTTGAACTATTGCGTACAGGATACGGAAGTCACACTCAAACTTTATCAACTAATGCTCCGCAGGATGGCTGATTATGCTTAATGTAATTGATTGCGTCGCCCTCGAAATGAGGATGGCTGAGATTATGTCTCAGCAAGAAGCCAGTGGCTTTCGCTTTGATGTAACAGCAGCAGAGCGAGTCCGAGCTGAGCTACAACAAGAGACAGATGACTTAGAGAAATCTATTGCTGCTCGCTTTGTATATGTGCCCGGAAAAGTTTATACCCCAAAACGTGCTAACAAAACCAAGGGTTATGTCGCAGGTGCTCCTATGACTAAACTATTGGATTTTAATAGTACATCGAGGTTACACATTGCGTGGGCTCTACAGAACTTCCGTGGTGCTCGATTTACCAGGCTGACTGCTACAGGCAAGCCGCAGGTTGATGAGGCTTCACTATCTGAGATGCGTGACGTTGCTCTTCAGCAGGGCAACGACAAGTTACACGAAGAGTGTGAGATGTTTATCCGCTTGCTTACGCTACAGAAGTGGCTTGGACAGCTCTCTGAGGGCGCTAACTCCTGGTTCAATACCATTGGCGAGGATGGTTGTATTCATCACAGCTGTACGCTCTCCACAATCACTGGGCGAAATGCTCACCGGGGTCCAAACTTGGGCCAGGTCGTTTCTGCTCCTTGGGCACGGCAGTTGTTTGTACCTCACCCTGGAATGGTGATGGTCGGTGCTGACTTAGAAGGACTGGAGCTCAGAGCGCTTGGGCACTACCTATCTGCCTATGACGAAGGCTCCTTTGCTGACGTAGTAGTCAACGGTGATATCCACCAGCAGAACGCTGATCGAGTTGGATGTACACGTAAAGAGGTCAAAACTATTACGTATGCGTTCATATACGGTGCCGGTGACGCCAAGCTTGGTCACTCACTAAACCCTGCCTTGTCTGACGCACAGAAGAAAACACTAGGTACTGATCTCAGACGTAAGTTCCTTGACGCTATCCCTGGACTAGAGCCACTGATTGATGCCGTCAAGATGAAAGTACGTAGTGCTGGACAGCTCCGTGGTCTCGACGGTCGTCCTATCTTCTGCCGGGCAGAGCACGCTTCTTTAAACTTCTTACTTCAGTCGTCCGGTGCGATCCTGAGTAAGCGTTGGGTTGTTGTCGGTCAAGAGATGCTTGATGCTGCTGGACTTACCTACGACATTGACTACACCCGCTGTGCCTACGTACACGATGAGCAGCAGTTCTCTGTAGTACCAGCAGAGGTTGATAGGTTCAAGCAGATCCTCGTTGCTTCAGCTCCAGAAGCTGGGCGTTACTACAACTTCCGTGTACCGATTACAGCTGCTGCTGATCACGGTGAGAGCTGGGGTGATACTCATTAGGTTCGCCGTAAACTATCATCTCTAGCTACAATGAATATACGTTCATCCCCTAACATTAGGGGACGCAAGTACTCTACGAATGAGAGGAAGGAACGGGAAACTACACCTCACTATGGAGTTTCCAATGACCCAATTACAAGCTCGTGCTGTCGAAAATGCTCGCAAAGAGTACCGTCGTGCACAGAATGAACTGCGTGTTCATCGCCTTTCCGAGACCCGCTACCGTGGTATCCCCACAGTTTCAACTACCGCCCCAGTAGAGCGTCACGGTTGTTTCACTTATCGTGGCGTTAGTTACTGCCACTAATTGACAATTAAGTTTGTGTCCCCTGACTAACGTCGGGGGTCTTTTTTTGTTTCTTTTATACATATAATATTGGGAGCGATGAGTATTAATCGCTATCCATACTAGTTATTTTTATTATGAAATCTATTATTGCTGTAGCAGCTTTGTCTGCTTTGTCTGCCCCTGCTTTCGCTGGCCCCTATGCCAACGTTGAGAACAATGCAGGTTGGGTTGGTAACGACTTCACTGCTGCTGTGACTGAAGTTCACGCTGGTTATGAATTCGAAGCTAGCGAAACTGTTAGCCTGTATGTACAAGCAGGTCCTGCCTTTATCTCTATTGAAGATGAAGACTTGGAGACCGAAGTGTCTGGTAAATTTGGTATTGTTGCCGATGTCTCAGAATCATTCGAACTCTACGGAGAAGTCGCATTCCTCACGGAAGATCAAGAATTTGACGTGGATACCCTTACATTGGGTACCAAGGTTGGTGCCACCTACCGCTTCTGATAAGTAGCAAATGCTTTCCCCCTCTAACGAGGGGGTATTTTTTTGTTCTTTTTTAACTGTAGATATCTTTGTAGACGTTATCCATCTCTGGTCTGAATCCTTCGCTCTTGCGTTTGTTTACGCCAATCTCTCTGTTGCGTTCTTGTTGAATGCTTTCACCGTTTGGATTAAATGAGCCTGTACCTGGTGCGTTTTCTGTGGATGCAATAGGCCTCTTAGCGTCATAAGCACGGCGTCCACGGAATGCACGTGTCCTGCCTACTGCTTGTGCTCGCTCTCCGTATGCACCGCTCTGATTGTATGCCTGCTTGTCTTGGTCGCTAAGCCTACGCCTATCAACGGGTCCATTCTTGACACCAAACTTTTGCACGGCACTACCTTCGTTATGTATCTATTGTACTGAAGTAGTTAGACCTAGGTATTACATTGCCATCACAGATAAGTTTATCCAAGTAATTCATGTCTGCTTCCTGTAGCTCTACCTCATTGTCATAGAGCCACTGCCAGGCATTGTGATACTCCTCTAATGAAACAGATGGAGTAGTACCAAACGCAATGCGCTTAGCTTCCTTGACATTCACAGTCCCACTTCTTGGTTGAGCTTCTGCACTGCTTTAGCTACAGGCATCAACGTTGCCATCAGTTTCTTAGGAGTTTCTGTTTCAAGCAACGTAATTTTTTCTTCAAGTGCTTTAATCTTTACATCCTTCTCTTTTGATTTAATGTCAGTGAACTTTGCACCAAGCAGCAGTGCTAGTACAGGTCCAACGATATACTCTAGTGCCATATCTATTTGTTAGCTAGCGATAGTCTAGCCTAAATTATCCAATCATAAGACCATCATCATCGAGGTCTTCGTTCTCATAGCTTTCATCATCAATGTCAGTAGGCATTGGGTCGTCTGACATCATTAGCAAGTCCATGAAGGTCTCTTCACTAATGATTTCAGGTAAGCCATTTTGCTGCTCGTCAATCTTAAACATGATGCCGTTAGACATAAGTGTCTGCTGCACTCCGTTCTTCTGCTCCATACGAGACTTAAGCAGCCGCAAGCAAGTCTTCTCCAATGCTGGGCGGCTCATCCGATTGACTTCGTACCTCGCACGGGTCAAAGCAAACCGTTGTTCTATCGATAGTGCTGCGTTCATCTAATTCTTCCTCA
>WLWF01002519.1_pt1 | contig 13129 bp, 11 predicted proteins | sample 6718331 | NCBI WGS metagenome assembly WLWF01 (sample SAMN12718692, study PRJNA515312) | sponge metagenome | isolation source: marine sponge | host: Mycale hentscheli | place: New Zealand: South Island, Marlborough, Capsize Point | collected 2003-05-01
CACCCAATAAAAACACCTTAAATAAAAAGGGGCAAGAAATACCTGTAATCGTATGTATATCAACAGATTATGAGTTTATAACTCACCCAATATTTTTTTATGATAAAAAGTAAGATGTTAATAAGTTCTTAGCTGTAATTGTGATTTTTATATATCTAATTTAATTATTTTCTCTTCATATATATCTGGAGTTTTTCCCCAACTATATGCTCCTTCTTCAGCCCAAGATTTAGACTTTAATGTACTTTCTGGCATTAATGGAATAATATCATCGTGCTTGTATAATTTGACATTACCGTCTTCTATAAATGCTATATATAAATCTTTATTTAAATACTTTTTATCTGCTGTTAAACGACCTTTAAGCTGAACCTTAATCATATCATCACCTTTTACAGCTATAAAGTCAGCGCCTTCCCAATCATTGTTTAGACGCATTGAATCATATCCATAGTCAGCTAATGATGAAGCTACTTTATGATAGTTATAGTTTTCTTTTTGACGAGCATTTAATTTAGAATAGTCTATTTTCTCAAGTTTCATATATCTAATTTAATAATTTAAAATATGATGAAAATATATATATATTTGCCGCTCAGACCTGGTAGCTCAGTTGGTAGAGCATCTCCCTTTTAAGGAGAGGGTCCTGGGTTCGAGCCCCAGCCAGGTCACTTAATAACCAATAGATTCTATAATTTTTCTTACATAATCTTTTCTGAACCAATGACTTAAAGAGGTTACAGAGTCATCATTTAACTTTTTATTTTTTCCACCAAATCTATCTTTAATCTTTAGATAATAGAATGATTCATCTTTATCAAAATAACTTGACCTAAAATCTTTTTTCATAAACATGGATTTTAGCTCATTCCATTTTAACTTAATGTGATTAAGGTCCTCTTGCGGGATTGACCAAAAAAATGTTCTTTCTAAGAAAAAAGAATTAGAGGAAGACTCCTTATAGACAACCCATAAAAACTTTCTTCCAATCTCATGATATAATGATGATTCTGTCCACGATGAATCTTCATCAATTGCATAGTCCTGAGTTCTAAAAGAAATTTCTTCTTTAGGTTGATTATCTTTTGAAACCCGAATTGTTTTTACAGTTAACCCTGATTTAGAAAACTCTTCAATGAAATTTGATAAATATTTTTTTCTTTTTCCAGTTAATATCAAACTCGTATTCCAATGCCATCTTGATTTATCCACACCCTTATTAAATGATTCTATATAGCCAAATTTATCAGCAATTTCTGTGTCATTTAATCCATAAAATGGAATGAATTTTTCTTTTACTGCATTTTCAATATTACCGTTATGACCTGAATCTAATATTTTATAATATTTCTTTGAAGTTTTATTTTTTTCATAATACAGAAGTGAGCCTTTACTTACTAATTTATAATCCTTGAGTAAATGATTTATGTAAGAAGCTTTATAAGCAAAGGCTCTTTTTTTTGCTTTTGCAGTTTTATTATTTACAGAATATGGTTGAGGAACTTGATTTTTAGCACCTTTGGTAACTGCTGCTAAGTAATTAGTGTCTGATTGAGATAAATCATCAGCATTCCTGTTTTTTGCTTTATCTCTTATTATATTCCAATCATTTTCAATTATATCTAAATCATCCTGACTTATCTTGATTATGTCTATAAGTAAAAAATTATAATTATAGTCATTAGAAACTCTATCATCAAGATACATGTTATAAAGTATGAATCTATTTTTTTTTAAATAGCTACTTGTTTCAAATGTTTCATTGACAATAGCAGAAAAATCAATCATGCCCAGAACTACTCTTTCTTTCGGTACAAACCCTCCTTTAAAATGTGTTTTCAAAGGATTAGTCTTAATCTCTATTCCAAGATTTTCAACATCAGGCTTTTGTTTATTATTGTTTTCAATATGATAATGAATCTCCTCGACTTTATTTCCAAGCCCTCCCTTTCCCTTATATTCCTTTTTGCTCAATTCTCCATATAAATCATATAGAGATTTACCAAGTAATTCTTGACCCTTAGTTAAGAGTTCATTTTCTGATAAGTAGACTCTATCTTTCATATCAAATTATTACCAATTTTTTCAACTACACCACAAACAAGGGCATTACCCATAAAAAAAGCTCTCTTTGTATCTGTTATTCCATCCATCTTTGTATGGTCTTTAGGAAAGCCATTTAACTTTTCAAGCTCTACAGGAGTTAATCTTCTCCATTTACCATTAATTTCAATTACATGCTTGAATCTACTTGGAGAAGGACCTCCTTCACCTGTTATAATTGTTCTTGAAGCATTATCTAAGTTGTCCGGAAATATCATACCTCCCTCTGAATAATTATACTTAAAACCATCTTTAGTAATCCTCTCCTCTTTCTTCCCCCCTTTTAAATACTCCCATTTATCTTTATCTTTTTTGATATAGAAAGAGTCATCTACTTTACCTTTTTCTATAATATTTCCAAGCTTTTTATACTTACCTGAGTAATTAGGAATAGACTTATATGTGAGAACTTTGTTTCCAATGCAAATACCTGAATTTTGGAATCTTGAAACTTTATCTAAAAATCCAAAGTTATTTGAAATAGACTTAATGTCTTTATCAGTTATAATAGATGATTTTTTCTCAACTAACTTAAATTCTTTCAAGTCTTCAAGGTTAATCTCTTTAATTGGAAAAGCTTTAGCATTTGTTCCATTTACATCTAACCAATCATGTGGGTTTTCTTTAAGGTTTTTAAATTGTTTTGTTGAATTGTGATAAGCAATAATAAAAACTCTTCTTCTACGCTGTGGAAAGCCATATTCTGCGGCATTTATTACTCTCCATTCCACGGCATATCCAAGTTGATTTAAACAACCAAGCATTACAGCGAAATCTCTTCCTCTTCTATTTGAGGGAGACTTTAAGAGTCTATCTACATTTTCAAGTATTAAGTATTTAGGTTTATTCTTTTTTTCTCTAATTATTCTCTCAATACTCCACCAAAGAACTCCTTTCTTCCCCTTAAGACCTTTTGAGTTTTTAAGTGTAGTTGCAACAGAATAATCTTGACATGGAAACCCACCAACTAATACATCACAATCAGGAATATCTTTTGTATCAACCTCTTCAATGTTTTCATTTGAATGACCTTTATCTCCAAACCTATTTTCATACACCCATGAAGCATGTTGAGCTTTTGTAGAAGGCTCCCACTGGTTACTCCATATAACTTCAAATTTTTTAGTAGCCTCAAGACCTATCCTAAAACCACCAACACCAGCAAATAATTCAACTACTTTAAGCATCAAGTAAATTTAAAAAAGAAAAGTTTATAATGACTCTAAAGTATCAAAAATGAATTATCTATTTATTAACTCTGAACTTTTATATTATATACCATTTACCAGACATATACCCCAAAAAGAAAACTGATTTTTAAAAAGACCCCGGGGGTGTAAATCTTAATTTGTTACCAGATTTTTTTGGGAAATTAACTGTCTATTAACTGGCAGTAATGAGCCAGTTTTGATGTTTTTGGGTATATTTGAGTGTCTAAACACAATGTATAAGAAAAAACCCCTCATTAGCTGAAGGGTTAATTTTATTAGTGTAATGTAACGGTTAACTTGGGTGGAAGACCGGATTCGAACCGGCGACCTCCTGAACCACAATCAGGCGTTCTAACCAACTAACTTATTGATTATCAACTCTCAGTCTCGTTTAATTAAGTTTAACTGTCTGAGAATTGCCAAATGAGCTATATAAATTATCCAACTGTAAAAGTTGATTCAAAGTGCAAAGTCTTTGTTTCATTCTATTTGAAAAACAAACGATATCGTCTTTATAACTCTAATAGAATTGGAGGAGATTTTAATCCAAATAGTTTCCCAGACGATAAAAGAATAGAAATGGGGAATGTTCTTGCTCATATGATATACGAGCATATAATCAATGGAGGTAATCTTACTGAGTTTAATAGCACTAAATTAATCTGTGGTCAACTAAAGGATATTGACTACATAACTAAAGCATATGATAATAAGCTAAAGGAAAACTATTCTCTTAAGTATAAATGGATGTTTAGGTGGGTCTATAATATGGTTAAAAATCATCTTAACCACTCCCCTAACTCTATTGATAATATTAAATTAATACTTGACGATTATAAGTCTGAAACATCCTACAATACAGTTAAAAGACATCTTAATGTATTACTTAATGATGCTGTAAAGCTTGGTCTTAAAAGAAATCCTATTATAGATGTAAGAAATAAAAGAGAAAAAATAAAACTTCATAGACCTATTAAGGACATTTCTTTACTTCTTGATGAAATAAAAGACTTTAATTTCAATTTATACCTATGCTGTATAATGACATATGGATGTCTATTAAGACCACATAGAGAAATTAGAGAACTAACTTGGGGAGATTTTTCTAATGATTTATCCTACATTAAATTAGACGGAAATAGAAATAAATCTGGCAAAAATAGAATAGTTCCAATTCCTGGTTATATAAGAGACAATTTACAACCTAAAACACCTAATTTAAACTTATTTACAGGTGATTTAAGAGCACCTAATAAAGACTATTTCAAAACACTTTGGACAAGGTTTAAGTCCACCTCTAAACATCTAAAAAAAGGACAAACTTTATACTCATTTAGACACACAGGAGCTATTGAAATATTCAAAAGAACAGGTTCAATTACTAAACTTCAAAAAGCTATGGGACACTCCTCAATAAATGTTAGTTTAACTTATTTAAGAGGATTAGAAATTCCTGAATTGAAAGAAGAAGATATGCCAATGATTTAAAATTTAAATAAATTTAAAAAGATATTTTATTGGGTGCCTGTGAGTCCTCCTTAGCACAGGTTAAAACAAATAATAAGCTTATGTATATAGGTAGTTTTTTCATGTTTAAAATTATTAAATTTTTTTAACAAATAAATAGTTGCATTATTATGATACTATCTCCAAATCATTAATAATTTAATTAATTTTTCTTATACTTTCCTAAACTTTTCTTTTGAATTAGACCATCATCATCATATTTTTTAAGCTTTTTAAAAACTGTACGCTCTTTTATTCCAAGCTTATCAGCACTTTTTATTGCCTCTTCGGTTGAAAAATCAATAGGTAGACTATTTATCCATTTCTCTTCATTGAGTGGTAACTTACCTTTTCTATTATTTATAGTTTCAAATACATTTAACCCATGGCTTAGATATACATCGGTAAGCTTCATAGCTGTTTCAAAGTCTTTATCAGAACACTCAATAATTGACTCATCTGTTCTTAAAGCTGATAAAACCATAGCTATTTTATATGTAATTAAACCCAATCTATATACTAAACTGCTGCTATCTCCTAGATACGAATTATACTTTTCATCTAACAGGTCTTTATATGTATTATCTAAAATAGCTCCCTGACTTTCGGTTAAATTAAAATTTATGATTTCCTCAGAAGAGAATTTATCACATAGTTGTTCTGTGAATTTCATGAACTGACTTTTCTTACTATCACTTATATGCTTTGTATAAGTTTTTTTCCACTTTGGCGGAGCTTGAAATGAATAAAAAATAAATCTACTTGCTAATCCATTTTGAGTTGAGCTTAATATGCTCTTTACTTGGTCTGGAGTTCCAGTTATTGATAAAGAAAATTTTGGCTCTTCAATTACAGTATATTCAAGGTCAGTTATTCTGCTTTTAGATAAAGTTTCATGGTGAAGACCTTTTCTTAAAACATCACTAAATCCACCCCACTCTTGTTTTAGTGCGTTAGTTAAAGTATCCGTCTCAGTCTCTGAGATACATCCTTTTCCATTATTGTATTCAAGATGTTTATGTATCATTGCAGAAGAAATATTACCAGGAATAAAAAAGGTTTTAAGCTTAGGTTCTACAGGTTTATTTAGATTCCTAATATCCTCTTCTTTTTTAGCCCTTTTCTTATTGAAATTATAGACTTCCAATTCTTCTAAGTATATAGATTTAGCTTCTTTATATTCTTCCATTAGCCTAGATTGATAACAGTCACCGAGATTTTGTGCATACCTCATAGACCCTTTCCCACTAGCTGCAGGAGCTATAATAAATGAATATAAATTTGGATAAACTATGTCTTGAGAATGTAACCCTTGAACATTTGCTAAACCTCCACTTATAATTGATAGAGCGCTTGTAAGATAGACATCTCTTTCTCTTCCTTCAAATACTTCACAAGACTCTCTTAGAACTGGGGGAAGATTTTCATATACCTCATTTGGAATAAATGGAGAATCAACCTCTAAACTGCCCAACTGCCCAAACTGCACACTCTGCATCTCTGCAAACTGATGTGAATTATTATTATAAGCACTTTCAATTGTCTTCTCTATTTCCTCATGTGTAATAGTTGAATCACTTAAAGTTGAACAGTATTTTTGGACTTCATTAATATCTATGCCACTTCTATTGGCATTACAAGCAAATAGGTGGATGAAGTTATTTCTATTGCCATCTCTATAAGATTCTTTTCTTGAGGTAAACTCCCATATATCTTGTAAAGTTTTATCATTTATAAAATTTAAATAATTAAATACTTTGGAATGTTCATTTAGATATAAACCTGGGTCATGAGATACAAAACATAATCTATTTAAGTCTTTAACACTATTATCAGATACTTCTCCTATTCTTGTGTCATAGTAGTTTCTAAGGATATTAAAAGCATCTTTGTGTTTATCCATTCCACTGCTTACCCTTACAAATACTTTAACACCGTTACCACTAGGACTTATAAAGCATGCATAGGTGTAGGCGATAGACTTTATGTATTTAATAGTTTTTGATACATCATCTATATTATCATAATCTAGATGAATCAATCCAGTGTAAGTATCTCCCTCAGATATTTTTCTATCAGTGTATAATGTCATTGATGGTGTGAAGGCATAAAGAGAGTTTTTAATTTTTTTCTTCTCATTTTTATCTTGAGAGTTTCTAAGAAGTTCAATTTTTGTTTTAAAAGTACCCTCTTTAATTGCTTTTAAAACTGTAGTTAATTCACGATTTCCTATTCTTTCAATAAAGTTTTTAAAAATTGTTGTTTCCATAATATATATTTATTTAAATGCAGAGCGTGCAGTCTTTGCAGTCTGCAGTTCTACGTGTTATTAATTATTAGGAAAAAGCCAGAAAAATCGAGAGAAAAATCTTATCTTTGAATTAGTACACGAGCCATAAGATAAGAAGCTTCAAAGCCTTTTCTTTTGGCTTTTTTCTTTATACAAAGTTTATAAGATTCTTTGGATTAGATTTATGTAAAAACTAAAAACAGTAATTTCTTTTTAACATTACTTAACTTTTAAAAATCAATAGCTAAAATTCTATATATCAGTTTTTTAAGATGATGTAGTTGTAAGAAACGTAGTTTTTTTTAACAAAAATGATAGTTTTTATTATCAAATTAAGCTCTAATTTGAAGACTCTGAAAATTTTTTAAATAAGATTAACCTAAACAAGTCTTCAAATGCACAGAGGTTCAGGGCTACCCCTACACCCAATAAAAACACCTTAAATAAAAAGGGGCAAGAAATACCTGTAATCGTATGTATATCAACAGATTATGAGTTTATAACTCAGAAATAATAGTCAACCACAATAAATTATAAAATTTGGCTTTGGCAGTACCTTTAACATAAACTTGAATAAATGATAATATTCTTTCTTTTACTTTTGTACTATGATTGAGATATCTACAATAATTGAACTTATAACATTCGGATCTTCAACTATGTTTGGAATCCTCTTTATATCTAATCATTTCAACAATAGAAAAGGCAACCCGTTTTTAGGTCTATTTTTGATTTCCCTTGGTTATTTTTCATTACAAGGGATACTATATGACTTCTATGAAAAAGAGGTGTTTAGATTAGAGGTTTCTTTATTCTTTCTTGTTTTACTTTTCTTTTATCTAAATAAAACTATCAGTAGTGCTGAAAAAAACTGGCATTATTTGTTGTTTCTTCCTGGTGTTTTAATTAACATAACCACGAACTCTCTAGTTATTAATAAGATAATGTTTTTTCATACTTTTTATGAAATATTCTATCTACTAACATTTTTATTAATTGTTTATTTCTTTAAAATATTGAGAGAACATGAACTGAATGTAAAAGAATTTTATTCAAGTACCGAGAAAAAAACATTAGCATGGTTAAAAACGCTCATTATAATTATTTTTTCATTCCACTTTTTTGAGTTTGTAGAAGCTATTATCCCAACGAAAAGAGCGGATGAATTAGAATTTATTTTTTCAATACTCTATTCTATATTTCCTTTCTCATTGGTTTATTTAATTGGCATAAACGCATTTACTCAATCTCAGATATTCGAAAACAAACTGTCACACCAAAAAATAAAGGGTGAGTTGAATGAAAATTTAAATCAATTGGAACTTGAAACACAATCTCGTTTTAATCAATTGGAAAAGACTATTGTCAAAGAGAAGCTTTTTACACAACAAAACCTTACACTTAGAGATCTGTCATTATCTTTAAATATAAATGAACGTACCCTTTCCATAATGATAAATTCAAATACAGGCGAATCATTCTATTCATATATCAATAAGCTTCGAATAGAGGAGTTTAAGTATCTGTTAACTCAATCTGAATATCAAAAGTTTAGTTTATTTGGACTTGCTCAAAATGTAGGGTTTTCTTCAAAATCAACATTTTACAAGGCTTTCCAAGGGATCGAAAATAAAACCCCAAAATCATATTTAGCGGGTTTAAAAAGTTCGGCTAATCTCAAACGAACTCAAAGTATATAATTACAGTTTATGTATAGCCTATATTTATTAAATGAAGAAAAGCCTATTTTTTACTTTACTCGTACTGTTATTATGCAGATGCACAATCGACCCTCACGATATTACCTCAGAATATGGTCCTATACCTGGGAGAACAGCCCTTGAATATGCCTATGAGTGTGAAGAAACATTAGGCCCACTCCCCAGGTTTAGTTTTGATGATGCAATTGAAGTTCCAACAACTAAAAATGGGATTCAGCTTAACTCTGATAGTTCAAATTATTTGGATTGTGATCATCCATGGGCTTTCGGTATGGCATGTCAAACAGGAAATAAAATCGGTAGATATCAAGGAATTAATTCCGATGGAAGCGAAAATTTAGATGTTGTATTCATCACTTTTTTTAGAGATGGAGGATTAGGTGTTATAGGCAATAAAATATCTACAGGTGAAACTTGTTTTTTTTCCATTTTAGATGGAGTTGAAAATAATAATCTTCCAATACCGGGAGAATCAGGATATAATGAAAAGTGGATGACCCCCTCAGCTGTGGCAGCAGATAAATGTGTTGATTGTCATATGTCCAGCCCCTTTCTACACACACCAGCTGTTGATCAACTCCAACACCCTCAAATTCCAAATGAACTACTTGTGCCATTAACAAGTAATCAACCATATAGTGTTGTTGGACAAGAATTCGGACAACCAAAAACTGCACTATTTACTAATAATCAATGTACTGCATGTCACAGACCTCAATGTACATCACATTTTCAAAATTATCCTCTAGATGAATTAAAAATGCCTGCACCATTTTTAAATGCTACTAATTTTGATCATAGCGATATTGCAACTATGGATAGACAAGAAATTAGAGAGTGGTGTAAAACTTTAGGGCTTGATTTATTTACAGGGAGTGGAGATTAAAACTTAAGTAGAAAATTAATGAAAAAACAATTTTTAATATCAGCCTTTATATTTTCATTAACAAGCTGCACAAAAGGTTTTATTCCTGAGTATACTAATATTACCCAACCTGTTGATTCAATAATTTCATATAATTCTCATATTAAACCAGTTATTACTCAATATTGTATTAGTTGTCATTCTGGAAGTTCTCCTCAAGGAAATTTAAATCTTATTAATTACAATCAGGTAAGGAGTGCCATTGAGAATAATTCTTTAATACAACGTCTAAATGACCCTATTAATCCAATGCCGCCATCAGGTCTTATGCCAATTCAAACTAGAGCACTTTTTGATGAGTGGATTAAAAATGGATATTTAGAAAATTAATTATGACTAAACTTAAATTTTTAATTACAGTTACTCTTCTAATGTCATTTCAACTTAATGCACAAAAATTCTACACTCGTTCAGGAAATACATCAATTGAAGGTTCAGAAAAATCATTTGAGCCAGTAAGTGCATTTAATGAAACTACTACAGTAATACTAGATTTAAAATCTAATAATCTAGTAGCACAAGTTTTTATTGCAGGTTTTGAATTTAAAAATGCTTTAATGCAAGAACACTTTAATGAGAATTACATGGATACTAATAAATATCCTAAAGCTATTTTTAAAGGTACGATATCAAATTTTTCATTAGATGAAGTAAAAAAAATTGAAGGGAATGGGTTAATTACTGGAACATTAACTGTAAAGGGTATCGATAAAAAAATTGAAGTCTCAATTAATATAAAAGAGGAAAGTAATAGAATTTATTTATCTGGAAATTTTTATGTAAAACCTGAAGATTTCGATATTAAAATTCCTACAATAGTTCAAGATAAAATTGCTAAAGAAATTCAAATAAACATAAATTATGAGCTTGTTGAGAAAAAGTAAAATTATTTTAACCATTAGTCTAATTATAATCTTATCCTTAATTATTAGAAATACTTATAACTATGTTTTCGCTTCTTCAAAAGAAGTTACTGAAATATCTCCTGAGTTTAAAGGTTATGCATATGAGTTTAATTATAAAGTAACTGATAATATCTCGGAATGGATAGGTAAGGTAGTTCAAATTTCAGGATTTATCACTGAAGTGAATAATGATGGCATTATTCTCAACGAGTCAATTTATTGTCAATTAGATAAAAGAAGTATTAATAAAGAAAAAACTAATGAGAGTGTAATAATTAAAGGAGTGTTTGTTGGTTTTGATGAATTATTAATGGAGATGAAAATAAATCAATGTATTATTTTATGAAAAAATCAATATTAATATCGGTATTAATTGTTTTCCCTATAATAGGATATGGACAGGGAGATAGTCTTCTCAAAGAATTGGAAAGTTTATCAGAGAATGAACAAATATTTGAACTGCCCGCATTCAAAGCATTACAAATAGGAAATTTACAATCTACAAAAGTAGTGAGCAAAGGAGATTTGTACTTAGTTGTAGCTCATAGATTTGGATATTTAAAAAATGGGATAACTGATTTTTTTGGACTAGACCAAGCAAATACTAAAATTCAATTACTATATGGAATCAAAAAAAACTTGCAATTAGGTGTTAGTAGAGACAGTTACCAAAAAACATATTCTGGAACAGCTAAATACAGACTTTTAAAGCAATCAAATAAACTGCCATTGAATGTTTCACTTTATGGGAGTATTGATGTTAATTCACAATTAAAAAAAAGTGTATATCCTGGATTAAAACAATTAGATAGATTTTCATATACCGCTCAGATGTTAGCAGCAAGACGATTTTCAGAAAAACTATCTTTACAAATAGCACCAATTTTTGTAAGACACAACCTACAGGATTTAAACTATACAAAGGAACAAACTCATAATCAAGTTCTTTTAGGAACAGGCGGGCGTTATAAACTATCTAATAGATTTAGTGTAAATTTTGATTACGTTTATAATTTTACAAGGAATAAAAATTCGTTATATCTAAACCCTCTAACAATTGGGGTTGATATTGAAACAGGAGGACATGTTTTTCAATTATTATTTACTAATTCAAGAGCAAGTAATGATTCTAGTTTTTTAACAGAAACTCTAGGTGATTGGTCTAAAGGTCAAATATCTTTTGGATTTAATATAGTTCGTGTATTTTAATTTAAGCAATAACTAAATCATTTAATATTAAATCATACCCACCTTAAATATTATATACCATTTACCAGACATATCCCCCAAAAAGAAAATGGTTTTTAAAATGACCCGGGGGTGTGTTTTATAGTTAGCAAGTGGATTTTTTTGAGTTTTGTTGCCAATATGTTGCCAGAAGGATAATAAAAAAATCGTAACAAACTATTAAATAGTCTATTACGATTTCCTTAAGTACTCGAGGCGGGACTCGAATCTATACAATTAATATATTTATCATATACTGTGTATATTTCATTTAGAATCAATAAATACAATACATTACAGAATATCTACCTAAATCTTAAAATTGAATAAATATGCATAATATGGTATAAAATTGCTCTATTTGTTGCCAATATGTTGCCAATTCTATAAATTTACGATATGTCATCAATTGGTTACAGACTTAAGTCAAAAGAAAATAAGCAGGTTAGTATCTATTTATACTTAAGACCTCCAAACTCTAAAGTAATCTCAGCTAGAACAGGATTAACAATTAATCCTATGAACTGGAGCAAATCAAGAATGAGAGCTAAACCAAAGGACCCCATACTTAAATCACTAAACAATAATCTTGATTCAATAAGTAAGTTTATTTCTGATAAATTAAATGAAGAATTAATAAGTGGAATTGATTTCAATAATAAGTGGTTAAAGAAAAAGCTTGATGACTACAACAACAGAGCATCAGAGGATGACCTTTCATACTTGATTAATTTTCTTGATTTCTTGATTTCAAATCTTAAATACAAAAGAGCTAATGATGGAAGTCAAGGACTCAAAAAAAATACCATTAAAGGTTATTTTTCATTTAGAAAAATACTTACAGACTTTGAAGATGCAATTGAAGAAAAACTAAAGTTTAATAATCTTGATAATGATTTTATTGAGGAATTTTTTAAATGGATTGTGGAAGAAAAAAATTACTCTAAATACATGGTGAACCGAACAATGAAGAGGCTCAAAAACTTGATTAAAGAAGCTAGTATTAAAGGTATTTCTACATCAATAAATCCAGATGTAATTGGAAAGGATTATAGCTTTAAACCTGACAAGATTATTAATGTGTTTACAGAAGATGATTATAACAAGATTAGAGAACTTAAAGATATTAGCCCATTTCTTGAGAATACAAGAAAATGGATTTTGATTGGATTAAAGATTGGCCAAAGAGTTTCAGATTTATTAGCAATAACTCCCAAGCAAATTAGATTTGATAAAGATAA
>WLWF01002522.1_pt1 | contig 13119 bp, 6 predicted proteins | sample 6718331 | NCBI WGS metagenome assembly WLWF01 (sample SAMN12718692, study PRJNA515312) | sponge metagenome | isolation source: marine sponge | host: Mycale hentscheli | place: New Zealand: South Island, Marlborough, Capsize Point | collected 2003-05-01
GTTGCATTTTGTCCAGCATATAATCTTACATTACTAAGAAAACGAATTGGTTTTGGTAAAACAATTTTTGTAGATCCATTACTATCTGTTGGATAAACAAGGTTTGATGTATTGCCATCAAATGCTTGTGTCCATCCACCACTTCCTGATGCGTTTGCAGCGGTTCCAGTTACCGTACCAGAACTCCAAACTGTCCCATCATTTACAGTTGTTCCTTCTGCTCTAAACTTCCTGGGTCTCCAAGTATTAGTGAGTGGGTCAGTAAATCCAAAATATCCAGGTCCAAGTGTTAGTCCATCAATGAAATAACACTGTGACATACTACCATCATATGGTTTTCTGGAGTTATAAACCTCCATCCCAATACGATGTTCCCAGTTGCCATTTATTCCCTGAGATGTTGATAAATTATATGCTAATGTTTGTAGAGTTCCATTAACATAGAACTTCATTTTTGAAGCAGCACTTTCATCATGAACTGCTACAATATGATACCATCCAGTGTCTCTGAACAAAGCATTAGTTTGAGCAGAGTTATTTTGACCGTCCCAATTATGAAAATACAATGTTCCATTATTCTGGAACCATAGCATTCCATATCCAGCATTACTACTAGCACCATAAGCAGTGAATATAGCGCATTGTTCAGTGGCGTTAGATTTCTTTACCCATGAACTCCAAGTCCAAACATCTCTATTTCCAGCAGAACTAAAAGTTTTGGATAGATATTGAGATGAGTCATTATCAAACTTTAAACTACCATCAATAATCTGAGCACTAGACTGATTAAGAAGTCCTGACTGTAAACTCGGAATTAATACTCCCATTTATCTATCCTCCTCAATTACTGTAGTTGAGACCAGCAGATGCTAGTAACTGTGTCCCTCCTGCGCCTACTCGTTTCACTACGAATGAAACTAAATCTACCTTACCACTTCCTGTTGACATGCTCGGTGTTGATCCTGAAGGGAATAAGAAGAATGTGCTAAACCCAACAGTAGCAATACCTGATGATGGTTGACTAATCACAACTGAGTGTGAATCACCAAAACTACCACCACTACAAGTAATTGTTGTAATACCTGCTGTTAGTGTTAGATCATGATGTTGTGCTGTGCTTAAATTTAGTATAACAACTGTATTTGCTGCTGGTGATGATGATGTTGTGCTAATACTTGCAGAAATACCACTTAGGTTTGATCCGTCACCATAGTATTCTGTAGCTGTACACACTCCAGCGAACTCTGCGTGTCCGTCTGCTGTAATCGTACCACCGACACCAGCAAGACCAAATTTAATTCCAGCTCGAGCTGTAACAACACCAACAGAATCTACATTCGTTACGTCCTCATATGTCAAAACACCAGTGAATGTAGCAGCTACACCAGTTAGATTTCTTATCGTAATATCTGGTGTCCCAGTTAATCCACTAGCATTGGTAGCACTAGTAGCATTACCACTTAGTGCCCCACTGAAGGTAGTGGCTGATAATGTATTTGATGTTGAATTATATGTTAGTTCTGCATCTGTCGCTGCAGCTGTCATTGAACCAGATGTTTGACTGGTAACAACTACTCTTTGATCCCCAGATCCAGCGGAGAGTGTAGCACCTGCAACGATACCAGTCAGTGCTGAACCATCACCATAAAATCGAGATGCAGAAACCGATGTACCACTCGTGACTATACCAACGGTAGTGACACCAGTAACTTCAACACCACCAGGATTAATATTCAGAATGGATGAACCAACTGAGACAAATGTTTGTTTTCCAGTTGCTGGTGAGAACAAACCAGTCGAACTATCACCACTAAAGGCTAAAGATGGAGATAGAGCAGTCCCTTGACTTAGACTTCGTAATCCTGAGGTGATAATACCAATATTAAACGGAGCTGCATCAACCCACTGAGAAGAAGACCCATCATTATAATAGATGAATAATCTACCCAATTCAGTATGATACCAAAGATTACCAACAACTGGAGCAGAAGAGAAAGCTTCTCCTTGAGTTGTACCAATACCGATACTGGCTGATCCTCCTCCTCCACCACCAACAATAGTCAGTGTTGCAATACCACTATGTGGTGCTGAGAGAGTTGATACACCAGCTCCGACAAACTTCAGGAAAGTAACACCATATCCAATAGCACCAGCTGTCGAAAAACCAAGTGTTCCACCAGATGTTGCAGTGACATTAGTTAATTGGGAACCGTCACCATAGTATGTGACAATACCACCTGAAGCAGGACCAACAGTTCCACCAGTACCAATTCTAAGTCCACCTGTAGCAGTGGTCATTCCAGCAACACTTAAGTGCTTACTACCACCAATAACTAAACCTGTACCATCAAAAGTTAGATTCCCATCATCCTCAAGTTCTCCACCAGTTCCTGAGATAATAACACGATTATCTGTTAAATCTTCTACCTTCGCAGTGGTAACATTAATACCACCATTAGCATCTATAAGTCCAGTGACCGTAGCAACACCAGTCAAATGGAGATTAGCATCCATATCGACATCAGCATTGATGTCAACTTTATCAGCACCAGTACCATCACCAAAAGTGGCGATTCCAGTAATATTCAGACGAGGGGCACTTACTAAATCACCACCGAAAATATTCCCATCAACTTTTAAATCACCACCATCAACAAGCAATGTTGTTGATCCAGATCCCACATTAGAAATGTGGACATTATGGTGTGCTGTCGCTGTGTTTAAACCAATTCTTCCTGCCTGTACATCAACAGTAAGAACAGTTCCACCAGTACCAACCTCAAAAGTGTCCTGAACTGTTGCAAACCCAACTAATGTTGTGTTCCCAGTTAGTTTGGAATCACCACCTACTTCAAGGAGTTTAGTAGGTATAGTGGAACCAATACCAACTTTATCTAGGGCAGAGGACGCAAAGATTAGATCTGTTGCGACCTCTATTCCATTTTTGACTACAAAATTCTTGTTTACAGCCATATTCGTTAGAGGTTCACTATCCCCTCAGTTTTTTTATTATTTAGGTGATGATATACTTACCAAATTCTACAAAGTTATCCTGTTGGGCTCTGTTATCATCCTCAGTTGCTTGCGCAAACATATTAATTGTATTTTTCTTACCAGTCGCAATTTCATAGACATCAGCCTTAATCTCAAAGATTCTTGGATGACTATAAGTTTTAGTTGCAAAATCAGGGAAAATCATTTTACCAGCACCATCTACTGGTATACCATTCTGACTACCCAACTGACTCGCGTTGAAGTTAATATCTTTGCGATCAGCTGAGTACCAGTTTTCTTCGTGAGTTGAATACAAGACTCTGTATCCTCCATCTCCCGCACAAACGAACCCTAATCTAAATACAACCCTGATTGGTGTGTCCTTCCACTGTGATTCTCTTGGACCAAAATTTCTAATAGTTAAACTATAAGCAACATATGAAATGCGTTCTGCTCTTTCTAGAGGAACATCATTTGGAATAAAGAAAATTCCATTTGGAGGATTCTCTCCTGATCCACGGGCATTACGGTGCTTATTAAAAGTTTTAGCATAATCGTATGGTGGAGAAGGTTGAGATCTTGTTGGACCTTTAATTGTCTCTCCAGGTTTTGTTTGATCACTTCCACCAACATCACCTTGAGTACCCATCTTATATCCAAGATTTCTTGAATCATTCCAGTCAATTCTTGAAAAGTTTGGAGGTGCAGGAGCAGGAGGATTTGGTATTGGTGCATCAGGATCATATAAACTAACTCTAAGATATGCGTCTCCAGTGTTTACACCAGATGTTGTCCTTAATACAGTGACTCTACCGGCATCAGCGTATCCTGAACCTCCACCACCGCCGACACCATTTCCTTCACCACCAGAACCACCTACGGCACCAGCACCACCGCCTCCGCCTCCACCATCAAGTCCATATCCACCATTGACTCTACCAGATTGTCCTGGTCTGAATCCACGATTTAACAAAGCACTTGTTGGAAATTCAACAAGAGTTGCATTTCCATTTGCATCAACACTTGTTTTTTTAAAATGACCTGAAGTTGTATAGTCCGCACATTGGGCCAAACCCTGATCCCTGAAGACATCAGTATTAGGACTTGGGCAAGAACCTAATGTACCACCTCTTTGTTGTATATCAGTCAGAAAAAGATCTTGAAAACTTGTACCTGGAGTGTTAGTAGCACCACCATTTCCACCTCTTCTACCAAATCCACTCTGGCCAGCCAAATTAAAACCGCCACCATCACCACCTGCAGCAGATAGACCTGCACCACCACCAGCACCAAGAGCAGCTAAAAGTTGGTTTTTCTCATAAATTGTTGCAATTCCACCACCATATGCTCCACGAATTGGATCCCTCAGAACAGCACCACCAGTTGGCATTAGTTCACCTTCATTTGAACCCAGTTTGATGGCATACTCTACATTTTGCTTCAGAGTCATTCTGAAACATCCCCAACCACCTTGTCCTGCTTGAATTCCCCCAAACGAAGCACCACCAGCTGCAGCCATTTCAATCAGAACATCAACATCAGCTTCTGGAGCATGAAGGAAGTAGACAACAGAACCAGCTCGAAGACCAGCACCTACAGGATTGGGATTTTCACTTGTAGAAACCTGTGCTCTTCCTGTAATATTCAGAGGACCATCATTTAAATTCTGTTGAATCATACTGAAAGGAACCGATTCGTTGCGTCCATCATAAGTTTCAAGATTAACAAATTCTTTTATGGACTCAACCACATAACTAACTTGATTTGACTGTAATGGTGATGGTTCTGCTGTTGGGTGTGTAACCACACAATCGATTGTATATGTTCCCTCTAATTGTTTGATTTGTAATTGTTTTGTCGTTGAACCTGTGATGGTTGCACTATCAGATAAATTAACTCCATCTATTCTCCATTGATATGTAATTAGAGAATCTAAAGTTGAATCTGAAACCTCTGCGTCAATATTAAAGATAGAGAATGAATCTTCCAACCCATCTGTAATTTCAGTTGGTTGTAAAAGTATTGACAGAACTGGAGTAACATTAATTGTTACTGTATCTGATATTAAAGGTGCATTTGGAGCATTTCCTGTTGATCTCGCAGTTCCAGCGGTTACAGGAGTTGATGATTGATATGCAGATGCACCATATGATGCATACAAAACTGCAGTCTTCCCACTATCGGTTGGATTAGTGAGATTGGTGACTGTAAGTTCAGAAGTTTGAGAACCACTAATTTCTTGATCACCATATGTACCATCAACGGCAATGACATCGTTAATGTACCATTGATACTCAACATTTCCCGTATTTGTTACTCTTTCTCCAGGAATTGTTGGATTGTGTTTAAATTCAGCGGTAGCGATACCACTTAAGGTAACACTACCACCGTTAGAAACATCTCCACTTATTGATGGTTGTGTGGTGTACCTCAGGAAAGGTCCATTGAGGTCGAGAGTTGTATCTATTGAGTTATGGAATCCTAATCCTATCATGCGAAGTTCTGTCCTCCAACAACACCGTACAGGGATGAACCACCATCAAATGTCTTGAACGAGTAAATATCGGTCTTAGACGCGGTTGTAGTCGGGATAGGTACTACCCCACCACCTGGCCAATAAACAGGAATGGTAGTACCACCATTATCCCTAAAGGTATCTATACCGACACCATAACCACCAGTTCCATCCTGTGTCAGTTTGATGGAGAAAGCTGTTGAACCAGTTGGCGGATTGAGTAGAGTGAATCTAGTTACAGCCTCATCAAGTGTCACCTCAAATGTTTGTCCAAGTGACAGGTCAATAATCACAACTCCACTAGCAATATCAGGTGTTTCTACATTTTCAGAATATGTCTTGAGTTTGACAGATCCTTCAAAGTCAACATCTGCTCTTGGTGAATTTGTTCCGAAACCAACCTTTCCACTATTTGTAGTTAAAGCAGTTCCAACAATCAGATCAGTCGTAGTAACGATTCCTGCTGTAATCTGACCTCCAGTATTTGAAATCAAATAATCACCAGTGATCGTTGTAAATCCAGTCACACTGACATTAACAGCTTCAAGTTGATCTTCAAAAGCAGCTCTGTTCTTAACCCTTAAATCCGTTGTTCCAGAACCAGGAGCTCCAACATCAAGAGGGAATTTAGGTACAGTTGTACCAATACCAACATTGAGAACATCATTATTGTAAATACCAGTTCCAAGACCAGCTAATACACCTTTCCAAAGACTATCATTCTGAAGGTTAGTGAGAAGAGATCCATCACCAACTATTTTGTTTGCCGTGAGAATTCCAGTAATATTGATATTACCATCAATATTGGTATCCCCAATGACATTCAATTTGTACTCATTGGCTGTAGTCCCAATACCAACACCATCATTATCTACTGCGAACAGTGTAGTTCCAGAACCAACTCTTAAGGTAGATTTGCCAGGTGTAGTGGTTGCGATTCCAACCTGATCAAATGTCATCTGATTAGAATTTTCATCAACACTGATTGAACCAAACGAATACCATCCAGTGTCAGTGGTATATGTCCATCCAATCGTTCCACCTTCAGTTGGATTGGCGTTATAAACAACATCACCAGGGTTACCAGCCAATGTGGGTTGTGTAAGTCCTACAGTATATTTTCTAGATACAACAGTATCACCCTGAAGGAACAATGAGTTGGACTCAACACCATCTTCAGAGGTAGAAGTAATTTTCTCAGTGAAGACAACTGGTCCATTGAACTCTGACAGAATATTATTCTGAGTTCCACCCTCAACCTTGAGACTTCTGGATACAGTAGCGTCAAGTGGGTTGATAACATCAACACCAGTCTCTGTACCAACAACAAATACATCCTCACCAGTAATTGTTGGTACTGGTGTATCAAATACCTCTTCCTTACCAGTGTTAGAGGAAATTCTCTTGTTACCAATATAGAAGTCACCTCGGTCATTCATACCAGTGTAGACATTCACACCACCATTGGATCTAAATGATTGAGACAGTAACTGTTCAGTCAGACCAGGTTGTGATGATTGTCTCTGTGGTAGTGCTGTTGAGTAGTTACCAGGACCATACCCAAGATACTCAAATGTATGACCAGATGCTCTAGTAATTGATGTTCTTCTAAGTTCAATTGGATGTATATTAATTGTTTGAATCTTTGATCCATTAATGTGTGTGGCACTCTTAGTTCCAACAACACCTCTGAATACCTTGACGGGGTTAGAACCAACCGTCGTTTTGATTCTCATTATCTCATTATCAATTCTGAGATAATCACCAACATTCAGACCAAATTGTTCTACATTTTCAATACTGATCTCATCAGTGTTGGATGTATTAACAGCGGCCGATAGAACAGTACTAATACCAGCATAATAATTATTAGCCCTTCCACCAAAGTTTTCATCATAAAGAGCAAATGTTCCAGATTGTGCAGATTGACCAACATTGTAACCACGAAGTGATCCAGAGACTGTTGGAGTGTTTGTCGAAATACCAATATTGATTATGAAGGAATTGAGACTCAGAACTTCATTTACAGAGAATATTCCATTATAAAAATTCTCTGTCGCTCCACCAATTGCGATAGCATTATCAGCTACTAATCCATGTGTGTCTGAGGTAACAATTGTACCGAGTCCAACCTCTTTATTATACGTTAAAGATGAAATGTTAATTCTAGGTCCATTATTAGACAAATAAGATTCAGATAATATGGTAGAACCAACACCAGTCGTTGAGAATCCAGTAACAGGAAGTCTCGATTCAACAGTTACTTCTCTAGATGTACTAACACCAGTAATTCTATAAAGTTGATTGTAGGAATTATAACTTTCAGAAGTGACACCAGATATATTGACAGTATCACCGATATTACTATTAATATATTGTACTGTGACTGAACCAGCAGAGAAACCAGTTGTTGTGGCTGTTCCTGTAACTGTTAAAACATCACCAACCTGATAATTAGAACCACCGTCCATAACCTGAACATTGGTCATTTCACCAGAACTATTTACTGTAATTCTAGCTGTAGCACCTTGACCACCTGTACCAACGCCAAGACGAGCATTGTAGAGGTTTTCTACAGTTCCAGATCCATTACCATATGCGGAACCAGCTGAAGTCACTGTCACACCAGCAATAGAGTTGTACCCATGTTCACGGTCCAAAAAGATAGTATGTGTCGAACCAGCACTAACTGTCGAATCATACATCGTCTGGATGTCGGTGACACCAACACCAATCTGGAAACTGTGGTTAAATTTATTAAGAGAAGATTTTGTGATACTACTCTTTGGATCATCAATTACAACTTTGCCCAATTGATCGGCAAGTGCATAGGACTTAGCTACAGGTGATTCAGATACAGGATTGTCTCTATCAAGTTGAGGATAAAGATTTAAGATTGGTTGTGAGAATGAAAAATCATTAGATCCGTTGAATGGTGCAACAGATGGTTTATTAGACGCGTCGATAACGGTCAGATAGTAAATACCATCCTGTTCTCCAACTTTATATTCTTTAATCTGCTCAACATCATAGATATAGAATGTATTATCAGCTCTTACACGTTGGAATGTTGGGAGAGATGTTGTTCTTACAGATGTATTATTTGTAAATGTTCCAGGATTGGTAGTGATATCAGAAGTAAAGAATGTGTTAGCACTTGAGATACCAGCAACCGTAAATGTACCGTTAAACGCAGAGTTAGCAATACCAGTTAAATTATTTGTACTCGTTACATTACTAATTTTGAACTTGGATCCAACAGTCAGATTATGTGGAAGTTCAGTGGTATAATTAGTGTTTGTGTTGTCATAATTGGCTGTGCGAATGAAACTAAAGTTTCTCATCTCACCAACATTTGACATGGTGACAGAACTGGGACTAAACTGGAGAGCCACCTCAGTGTCATTAACACCAGTTACATCACTAGAATTTTGTAGAACATAACTATCTCTGGGTGGTCTAGCCGATGCAATACCTACGTCAGATGGAATAATATATCTGTATCTGTAAATTCTATCTTGTAATCCTCTATTATCTGGTTGTCTGTTGATGAATGTTCTGGAAGTGGCTTCACCAAGAGCAGTAGTCCCAAGTGATACGATTGTATTATAGATTCCATTGTCCGTAGATGAACCAGAAACATTAACATACCACTTACTTTCAGTGCTGTCATATTGAATTGGGTGTCCAATGTCTCCAGCTACCTTATCGCTAACTCTACTTTCTACAGAAATGGTTCCACCAAGAGTATTCATTTCGATGGATGTACCACTCGAAGCGTCATTAGGACTTACAGCGACCTTAAGTTGATTGTCATTGAGAGATCCGCCAACAATTGCATAGTAAACTCTATTTCCCTCTAAACCATCTGGAAGCCTGGCATTGTCACTAATAACTCTAATTGTCTCACCGTTGATGAATCTATGATCCTGATCGAAGGTCAAAGTATTGGATGTAATACTATTTGCTACACCTGCTCTACCAACCTTGAATCGTTTGACGGAACTTAACTTAGTGCCAGAAGAAGAGTCTGGCATTACAATACGAGCTTCATGTTCTGTAGATGATCCACCCTCAGTGATAATAAGTTTCAGTTTATCTTCCGCAGTGGAACCAATTCTATATCCTTGAATTACAGACCTTGGTGGTGAAGATTCATTTGTCTCATTGTGTAAGTAGAGTCTAGATGTTGTAGCAGTACTAACAGTTGTAGATACATCAATAGCACCATATTCAAGATTACTAGTATTTGTATCTAAAAGTTTTGGTGGAATAACATTTGTGATGTACCCAACATCATCCCTAAGGAAAGCAACATCTCTGTATCCTCTAGATGCTAAGGCTATTTGACCAAAGTTAGAGTTGGAGTTGGTAACTGAGAAATCACCTCCACTCTCAGTTACAAAATGTTCTGCATAACCAATAGCAAAAATAGACACCAACTGAACAACAGAATTATTTGATGCCTTGATGTGGAAGTTATAGTATTCTGGTCTATATTTTGCATTTGGATCACTATGGATATTATCTACAGTGGATGCAAATCTAAAGTCACCTGTTGATTGGTCAAATCTACAGAATGCATTGTCATCCTTCTGAAGAGATACACCAGTAAACTGAGCAACAACCATGGATTTAAATCCACTTGCCTTAGATCCATCTGCGTGCATACCACACATACCAAACACAGATCTCAGAGAGATATTGAAGATGTATGGTGATGCAGATGTGACGGTATCAGTATCAAGTACAAGTGTTCCACCTGTAGCTGTCGGTGAAGCATCAACTGGGATAACAGAATTTAAATACTTGAATGATGTTACACCTTCTGTTGTTCTAGTTACAACTTCATTAACAACGAAAGAACCATTATAGTCAGAGTCAGTAATTCCATTTATCTGTAAAGCTGTATCAACCTCAAGACCTGTTAATGCTTCCGAAAGGGTGACAGTGATAATCTCAGTAGCACCAAGAGATGTACCATTACCAGCTTGAATGGATTGAATTTCTACACCACCACCAGTTGGTCCAACAATACGGAATTCGTCAATCTTAGGTTCAATGTCAATACCAGCAGATGGATAATCTGGTTCAATCTGTCTACCAGAAGATGTTCCATACACCAAACCAACCTTTTCATAATACATATCAAGATCAGTTCTATCTGTCTTGAAATTTGAAATGAAAGTGTCGTTTATGTCTACACTATTAGTTCCATCAGCATATTCAAAACAAGTCAGTTTGTGGTGTGAGAAGTTAGCTACCGTTGATCCAGTAGTATAATCTTTATAAACATTTCCGTTAGGATTTCCGTCAAAAATAGTGAATTGGAAAAAGTAACACCCACCAGTAATTTTGAAGATTGCGGATCTTTCAATATTATCGTTTTCTGGATTCGGAACGTATAATGGTCTAATTGTGGTTTTTCTTAAATCTTGACCAACAATCGAAACACCACGGGGAACAATAACACCACCACTAATTGAGTTTAACTTGTAAAGATCGTTTACAGATGAAGTTAAATCAAAGTTTGAAGTACTACTAAAAGTAGTAAAATTTGCAGATGAGGTTCCATCTCTCAGTCTGAAATTCCCAAGACCGTTAGGTATCCAACCTGGTCTGTTGTCAATAACGTGTTCTCCTGGTGACAAAAGAATCGTTGTTTTACCAAATCTATCATTATCAAGTCCCTGTTGATACGAAAATCTAGCCGCTTCAATCAGTGCTCTTTGGATGGTAATGAAAGGGCGACCCATTGAGTTACCCTGATTCGTCACACTATCAGTAGCATCTAAGTCATTGGGATTTACATATATGATGTTTCCACGAACATTCTTGAGGAAGTTGTCAAGTCTCGATAATGGCATCTTCTTCGCACACTATATCTATTATGACTTTATTTATCAATGCATAGGAGTGGCGGGACTTGAACCCGCACGACTGTAATGGTCAACAGATTTTAAGTCTGGTGTGTCTACCAATTCCACCACACTCCCACAATTAAACTACTCTATCCAATCTTTTTTGTGATTGATCAGGAAAATCTCTTGGACGATTATCCGATGCATTATCAGTTCTAGGTGAACCTTCATTTGCTTTCATAGTGTGTTGATAGTTTGGTCTCTTATATCTATGGATAAAAATATCAGGCATCCAATATGTTACCTGCCAATCAATAGTGGGATTTAACTCTAAGTGTTTCTCTAAAGAGTGATTGAAAACACCAATTTGAATGTATCCATCATGAGTCAAACATTCACCATTACCAATATCAACTATGAATAGTCTTTTCATCAGTTATGTTCCAAGTTGTTGGATGAAGACTACAATATTCGTTAAAAGTGATTTTCATCTCTTTATCAGTCAATCCCGCGTTTCTTGCTGCTTTTGGGATATTCCATTTTGCTATGAATAACATTTCCATAGATTGTCTGGTTTCTGGTCTCATACTCATAACACTCCAGGATTTTGTCGTAAAAAGATGATGAATAGATAATCATAAAAAACCTAAAAGGGGTAAAAAATACCAGAGAAATTTTTCCCCCTTTTTTGTAAATGAAAGTTCAAATAATATATATGGGTCAACCTGCAACTACTGGATTAGAGTAAAATACAATGTCAGGGTCACACACACCACGAACAATGTCCAGGACATCCATGAACTGGTCAGCAGTGTCCACAGGGACCTCCTTAGTGTCACCCTCGTTAGAATACATGTAGAAGGTACGGGAACAGGTATCGACGACGACACGGGTCAGATACTCGTCACCTTCGTTGTCAAGGGCGTAGTCAGAGGGGTCGTATTGATTCTGGTTCATGGGTGGTCTGTCTTGAACTCTCTCATAATAGGGCATCACAGAGTCCCCGTCAAGATGGGGTGTGCCAGTTCATCAATCGTCAGACGAACCACCGTTTATGATATCCCTGTAAGGAGAATTATCCATAAGGTCTTTAAAACTACTATACCCAGCCTGTCTAGAATTAGACTCCCCAATCTGTGTTCTGTATGCCCAAATTCTCAGATTGAATTCGTCATTAACTTTATTTTTGATTTGATTTGAAGCCTCAGCCATTCCATCTCGAGCAGGATTAGAAGCAAGATCGGATTCAGCTGTATCTCTAGCCGAAATTGCTGCATTTAATGCAGTGTCATCACATGATGAAAGAGATTGATATAGAGTAGAGACTGGAAGGATTGTGCTGATGACAGTTACAGTGTCACCTTCCGATGCATCGGCTCCACCTAACGGAAGGACTGGTTTATTTGGAAATCCAACTCTATAATATATTTTATCAGCTCCAATGGGTGGTTCTGATATTAATGTATCGTTTCCATCTTCATCAAGGTCAACATTAGGATCTGTCAGTCCATCCATAAATTGATTCCATGATGCTGTCCCACTACCAATTCCACTATTATCATATACAATCTTGACTCCAGATCCAGCCTGATTATAGCTCATTATTTCTATTGATTGTTCAACATATGGATTCTGGTCCATATTGATAGCGAGACTATCACTCAATGTACTTGGGTTTTGAGTAAATGTCATGTTAACATATGTACCATCACTTTGGGGAGCATTAATTGCAGAAACGGGAAGTGAATC
>WLWF01002525.1_pt1 | contig 13108 bp, 28 predicted proteins | sample 6718331 | NCBI WGS metagenome assembly WLWF01 (sample SAMN12718692, study PRJNA515312) | sponge metagenome | isolation source: marine sponge | host: Mycale hentscheli | place: New Zealand: South Island, Marlborough, Capsize Point | collected 2003-05-01
CCACCGTGGTCTTCTTCATCTTCGAACCGCCAGAACCCTTAACCTTAACAGTAGTGCGGGTAGTGCCACCACGAGTGGTTTTGGTTCGAACCGTACGGTTGCCAGACTTAGTCTTCTTATAGCCCATCAGTATCGCTTGACTTTCCGACCGCCGCCCATGCCACGCTTGACCTTCTTTTTAAGCTCCCCGTCCTTATACACCGTCTTGGTCTTGTACCTAGGGTTGATAAGGCGAGAGACAGCAGTAGCAACTTTACTGTTCGCATTGATAGTACGCTCAGTAGTCTTCTTAACCGTGCGACGCTTACGCCACTTACTGTGGTCATGACGCTCGTCTATCCTCCCGACACCCTTGGCAGAAGGAGAGGCGAAGTGCTCGTACTTATCGTTCGTTAAGTCAGTTATCGTGTAAGGGTTATACTCGATAGTTCGCCTCCGACCCTTAGTAGTGCGGGTGGCAGCTTTCTTTGTACGTCCGTATTTAGCCATGGGTAAACTTATAGATAATCATACAGATGGTGGCCCCGACAAGGCCGAGGCACACCATCCTATATGAAAACTCATCGCGGGTCATTTGCTCACGGAGAAATGCGGCGGCTTGTCATGGAACGAGTCTTCCGCTTCGGGGTGCCCGTACGCGTCTTCTTGACGCCCTTGCGTGTCTTGGTTCCAACAACCCGAGTGTCCTTAGTAACGGTTCTCTTAGCTGCACCAGTTTTGGTTCCGCGCTGAACTCGATTAACCGTGTCCGTTTGAGTCCGGGTCTTCTTGACACCTTGACCGCGCTTCTTGGATTTAGTCTTGGTCTCGCTAACGTTAGTCACCCGGCTCCTCCCCGACATGGTTGCCTTGCGCAAAGGCAGTGCCTTCTCAGCAGAACCTGAGCGAGTGGTGGTCTTAGTCTTGGTGCCTTTACCCTTGGTCTTGGTCTTGGTGATGGTAACGCCGTTCTTGGTGAGACTGCGGCTTTTCGTCTTCGTCCCTCCCGAGGTGGACTTTGTGCGTTTAACTGGCATAGATGATATCTTGTGCCAGCAAATTACAATGAACTATTTAAAGTACTGGCGCGTAGTGCGCTACTTCATCAATGCCAAATACGGCATAAGTCAGCCCGACCTAGAGATGCTCATATTCCTCTATGACGAGCCATACTTTACCCGCGCCAAGTTCAAAGAGTTCAATAAAGTCTTCTCGTGGGACAAAAACAGATTCAACCGCCTCATACAAAATGGGTGGATAGAGAAAGTGTCCGTAGAATCAAAGTCGAGACTAGGAGTATATAACCTAACCTACCAAGCCAAGCGCATCATAGGCTATGTATACTCACTGCTCAATGGGACAGAGTTCCCCATGGAAGAAAGAAACAACCCCGTCTTCAAGAGGAACGTATCATACAACGACAAGGTCTATCGTAACGCCATGATGGAAATCAATGAAGTACAACGACAACATCGCGCTCAGAGATAATCGTGTGCGGACGCTCGTCAATCATCATAGTGTAGCTGCTGCGCTTGTCGTAATACAACTCCTCGCCAGCATGGACGTGCTCCACCTCAGTGCCCGAAGCCACAACAAGACCGCGACCGTAACGCAACTGCTTGGTATCGTCGCCGCTAAGAAGTAAGCCGCTCTCAGTAGTGACCTCCTCCTTGATAGGGTCGAGGACAATATATTTTCCTATAGGACGCATTGAATAAAAATTGGTGTCAGCGGACCCACATAGGCGCCCGCAATATTAAAATCGTAATACTCGATGGCCTCCTCCTCAGTCATACCCGTGATGACCAGAATCTCCAAAACGCGACCGATATCATAGCAGACCCTATACCCCTCGTCTACCTCCGTGATGCCGATGATGGCCATGTCATATCCGTCAGCGAAAAGAGCGTCGGCCCCTAAAGGCTCCAGCCAATCCTCTATCTCTTGCCTCATGCGCGTGCAAGGGTTATAACAGCCTGTGTGCTGAGGATGGTGATGGCCACACTGACCGCGTTCTGTAACGCAGACTTAGTGACGCGCGTAGGGTCGATGATGCCCATGTCTATCATATCGCCGTACTCGCCGTTCTTTAAGTTGTATCCACTGCCGTCAGGAGCCATGCCGTAATCGTAGCTCTCGCCGCAGTTCTCCATAATCTGATTCAATGGAGCACACAAAGCTTCACGCAATACTTCAGCCGCGATACCCTTACGCTCTGATAACCAGCGACTTATGTTGTATAGCGTGACCCCGCCGCCAGCAAGGACGCCGTCAGCCATAGCTGCCTTGACAGCACACACAGCGTCGTCGACCCTGTCGTATAACTCCTTCTGTTCCAAGTCGGTATGGCCTCCGACCTCAATGACTCCTACACCACCAGTGAGACTCGCGATGCGGCTCTGGATAAAATCTTTATCCCCACGCTTTTGGGCGAGGGAGTAAGCCTCCTGAAGCTCAGCCACACGAGAACTAACGTCGACGTCGCCCTTGGTCAAGACACTCTCGTCACGACCCACAACAACACGGTCAGCCCAACCCAAGTCCTCAGGACCCATTAAGCTCAAGTCGTCGCCAGTCTTCTCCGAGTAGTAAGTAGCCCCAACAGCGAAAGCCAAGTCCTGCATAAGCTCGTGCTGGCGATAACCAAAGCTGGGAGGAGGGACAACACACAACTTCAATCCCTTCTTAACCACATTCGCAGCAAGCGTATTCAAAACATTGCCGCTGCATGGTGCAACAATCAAAAGCTTCTCGCCCTCACGAATGATAGGAGCCAACACCTTCTCAATGCTCAAGATGTTGTTTATCTCACCATCGCAAACCAAAACGCGAACGCCCTCTAAAACACACTCGTCACGACTCTGGTCGTTGATGAATAGGTTGCTCGCATAGCCGCGCTCCATACGGATGCCATGGGTGGTCTTAAAACCAGTCTCGCTAGTCTGGCCCTTCTCAACCGTAACCACGCCGTCCTTGCCTACCTCAGCATACACCTCGGCAATAATCCGCCCCACCTCACGGTCGTTGTTAGCACTGATGGTAGCTACACTCCTCAAGTGCTTCTTAGTCAAACGCCGACTCCGACGACCCAACTCCTCCACAACCTCGTCAGTCAAAGACCGCAACTCCCGCAACACATCAGTCTTGTTGGCATCACCATCTAACGCCTTTAAACCACCCTTGACCAAAGCCTCAGCCAAAACAATGCTCGTAGTAGTACCGTCACCAGCCTCACTAGCCGTCCTGTCAGCAGCCTCCTTCATAATCCGAACCGCAAGGTTCTCTACCGGGTCCAACAAATCCACAGCCTTAGCCACAGTAACACCATCCTTGGTAACCGTAATACCATGCGTATGGTGAGGACTCTCAATAAGTACCGTCTGACCGCTAGGGCCTAACGTACTCTTGACCGCGCGGGCCAATTGCTCAATGCCACTGACAAGCTTCACGCCGTCAAAGTACAAGTCTTTAGGTATTTCATTCATAGTGCCCCAAAGGTACCATGTCGCAATGTCGAATTCAAGTCCCCCTATAGAGAGAGAGAGAGAGAGAGAGAGAGAGAGAGAGTCTTGTATACAAGGAATAATATATGACATTTCCGACACTGTTGCTGATAACCAACAACTTAGCCGTACACAAAACGGTATCAAACCGACATGGCCGTGTCGATTTCCGACACAAACAAGAACACCCCGGACGTTTCCGAGGTGTTCACCTTAACCAAATCTGCTTGCACTTGTCTGCTCGCACCACAATATAAGGGGCAGATGCTTGGAGTATTTGGGTAACCCCACCCCCCACGCACACCACCCCCCATGGGGAACCGAGATGTTTTGCCGAGGGGGGGTCGCACTTTTCGGCCCCCGCCCCGATTTTTTGCCGTTTTGCCCCTTGCACCGCTTAAGCGTCCCCGGCTCCCCGGTTGCCCCGGCCAGCACTTGCCATGCGCCTAACGTCCTGCCATATCGCTCCCCGTTGGGAGAGCCAGTATTCACGGGGGTTGTGGACGGGAGAGAAAGTATCGGGAAGTATCATCGATGATACGCCGGGGGAAAGGTCATTTTTTTAGACAATACATGTGCTATATTTGTGCAGGCCCAACGGGGTCACACGTTCTTTGACTTACTGGACACACGTTGTACGAAGTATCATCAATGATATCAAATACAACAACATCATGAACAATTCAATCAAGTACAACGGTAAAGCCTTGACCACTCTGCAAAAGACAAACACGGCTACATGGAAGGCTAATGCCACCGCAACTCTGGACGCAATCAATGCCACATTTCGTGACGTCGATGCAATCTGGGAAGCGTGTAAGGATAAGCTGAAGGAGTACGGAGATAAGAAAACGTTCGCCGCTCATTTTTGTGGCAAGCCGGGACTTTCTCCGAGTACAGCGGCCAAATACCTTCGGGTAAGCCGGGGCGTTAATACCAACGCCGTGGACACCAAAACGGGCAAGCGGTCGCCAATCAAGCCGGACTTGCATGGACGGAAGTTCACGCAAACCGACTTGAATAAGTTCTCCAAGGACGTAGAGGAAGCGAAGAAAGCTGGAACACCCACTATCTTTTTCGCGGTCGCTGAATTGGGGCGATGGGATGACGCAAACAGAATTGTGGGCGTTAAACCCAAACCCCAAAAGAAGACGGACAAAGGCGGTACGGAGGCCAGTAGCGAGGAACAATCAAAGGCCCACGGGGCCGCGCTTGTGTCCATTTCGCACAATGGCCTTGGAACGCTGAAGGAGAGCACCGAAGGGGAGATATCCTACCCTAAAAACAAGGAAGACACCTACCGGCTGGCTATGCTTGCCGTGGGAACAATCGATAAGGCGCTCAAAGGTGACAACCGCGCATTGTTTCAGGCTGAATTGCGCAAGCGGTTCGAAGTAGAAGTTTTAGAAGTAGCGTAAAATTTACAACGTGTGTCCAGCACTTAACCCCGACCACTTCCGGTCGGGGTTTTATTTGTTCCAAAAATAATCGCCAAAGGTTATACATATATGGAACAATTTCCTTATATTATAGGTCGACCCCTGTGAGTCAGGGACGGCGGATGTAGTCCGATATACATCCCGCGTATCATCAATGATACCTGCAATCGGATGCAGGTGACTAATAAAATACATCATGGCCAACACGGGCATTGTGGGTCAGGGACGGCAACTCCGCACCGACCACACCAATTCAGACGGCACACGCAACCTGCCTGTCTTCCACGCTACCGATTCGGTAGCTGATTTGTTTGACGCTCTTGAAGAGAGATACCGCACGGTAGGCTCTGCTATTGTGAAGCGTACGGACACCACGTTCAAGGTATTCACTGCTCAGTGGAGCAAAGAGATTGAGGTGATATGAGCGTTCAACCATGTGAGTCAGGGACGGGTATCATCAATGATACCGAGGAATCATGACGCATTACGACACATGCCGGCGCAGTGCCAAGTCCCATACGGCCACGGACTTGCTCGAGATGATTGAGAAGCTTGAGAAAGCCCCACTCGTCGCTGAGAACAACGATATGTTTCAGGCTCTCAAGGACGAGCTTGAGTCGCGGTGGAACTTCCAAGCCAACTACAACCGCTTGCACGATGACGCCAAGATGGGCGGCTCCTTCCACGCCTCTATCATCGACGCCTTCTTCAAGGCTGACAACAACAACAAGCCCCGCCTTGTGAGGGCCTTCCCTGAAATCTTCTTGCCATCTGCTGAGTGGCAAGAAAGGGAGGACGAATACCAAAGGCGCCGCGAACTCAAGCAAGCCACCCGTTCCACTCACAAGGGCAGTATGGGCGACCCCATGAATCCAACGACACGATGAAGCCACGACTATCCAAGGTGTGCCGCAGTCTCGGCATCCCGGTTCCCGAGGGTGTACGCATCCTGAATCTGTACGGCTTCAAGGTTGTACGTAAGCCCAACACCAAGCTGTCTCGTTTGCATCGAGCAGTTCTCCACTTCCACACATTCATCACATGATTATATTCGATTTAGACGGCACTATAGCCAACGTCGATGCCCGACGTAAAGCGGCAGACGAAGCACAGGCACCATACCCAAGCAACGAGCGGCAGGCTTGGTGGACTACATGGCAAGACCCCGGCAACATCTTACGTCTCGACGAGCCCAACGAGGTTGTGGTCAGCATCCTCCGGGACTTTAAGGAGCGCGGCAAGCACATCGTCATCACTTCGGCCCGCAACGACAAGAACAGGTCGGTGACGGAGGAGTGGCTTGCGAAGTACGGCATCCCATACGACGCCTTGTATATGCGCAAGGACGGCGACTATCGTCGGGACTCTGTGTTCAAGCAGGAGTTGTTGGACAACATCCGCAAGGGTGGCGAGGACATTATCGAGAGGGTCTATGACGACCGCAATCAGGTCGTCGATATGTGGCGGGCCAACGGCATCGACTGCATCCAAGTAGTACCACGCGACAAAGGAGAGTTCTGATGAGAGAGATATATCCCGAACCGCTGAACGAGAACGATTGGATTGCTTGCGTCGGCAAGCGTCCACACTTCTCTTACCTACACTGCGAGGCCAACGAGAAGTACTTCTACGACATCTTCACCTGCAACGACGTGATGATGGAACACATCGAGGGCATGAGTATTGGTGACGAATGTCAATGCTTCATCGTCTGCCCGTTCGACAAGAGTCACATACCCTCCGTTGCCATCTGCGTCCAAACCCATTACCGCCATGGCGCCCGTGTCTACGTCTGCTTTGCTGACGACCAAGAGGGCATCGACCACGCCCGAGAAGAAGCCACCAACAAAGGAGAGTTCTGATGATTGACCCAAACGCATTCCCATTCACCATCGCGCTCGACATGGTCGAGAAGCGAGCGGCCTGTGTCATCCTTCAGGGGATGTACGCCACTACGGCCCCCACTGGGGCCACGTCACAGCTTCACGGCCTCGGCAAGGGGTGGCACCTCGCCCCACAAGAGAACATAAGGGTCTACGAGATAGACAGCCCTGAGACCTTCGAGAAACTCATCAACCACTTCACCCCATGAGCGAACGACTAATGGACATCTCTGCCTTCAGCTTTCTGTCGGCGTGCTTACTCTCTCTTGTCACGGAGGGTATCGCACCATACATACTACTGTTTGTGACAGCACCGACGTTTATCATTTCACTAATCATATACAGATGAAACACCCCCTATCCAAACTTATGGACGAGGCCGCCAAGGGCCACCCCGTCCTCCCCTCCGTCTTCGACAAGGCGTTGAGCATCGGCTTACAGGTGCTGATGGAGAACCGCGACGACACACTTGAACGCATGCTCAAGTCTCAGGAAGAGACGGGCCGCATGCATTTCATCCAACCTGAACTCCAACACCGCTTGGTGGGGGAGGCTAAAGACATGTTCGATGACCTATACAGTTGAGAGTATGACTGAACGCAAAGAATACCACGTGTGCGAGTTTTTCGTACCCGTCATCATCAACGACGACCGAGCCCACCTCACCGACGAGGAGGAGACACAGCTCGACGAGTTCTTGGACTATCACGGGCAGCACTTCTCGGTTGTTTACAAAGACGACTTCCCGGAAGAGCCTGAGCAATTCCTGAGCAAGTGTGAGGTCACTGGCAAGCACGCATGGTGCTACATCCTTATTGAATCATGAACATAAACTTCCCACCCCTTTACGGCTCTGACCTTGCGTCTGCTGCCCTTGTCGTCACTGCCTTGTCTGAGATTCCTGAGCACATGGACATCCTGTGTTGCGGCTTCAACGAATACACCGGCAACGTCTACATCGCCCTTGAGAACGGCGTGACCATCGCCTCGTGCTTCGGTCAGAGCGTGGAGTACATCGTCGACATTGGTTTTGGCGAGGAATCTTACAAGAAATACCCCCAATGACAGATTGGAAATCCGGTGAGTTGGCGCTCACCTACAACAGGACGGAGCCTGACGGCCCGAAGATTACTATAGCCACTGAACTCATAGGTACGGTTCGTCCGTTTTACGAGGAGTGCATTGAGGTCAGGGAGAAGTTCATGGTTGTGGGTCTATCCCGCGACAATCATGTACGCTCTTTGTTCGAGGTCAGTTCCGGCGGGTGTGCTGCCTGTGTTGTCGACCCTAAGATTCTATTCAGCCGACTGCTCCTTGACAACTGCGCTGCCTTCGTCTGTGTCCACAACCACCCAAGCGGCAACCTCACGCCGAGCCTTTCGGACAAGAACCTTACGAAGGCATTGAATGATGCGGGCAAGGTATTGGACATCAAGCTCCTCGACCATGTTATTCTAACGGCCAAAGACCACCTCAGCTTCGCAGACGTGGGATTAATTTAACAAAGGTCATTGATATATAGAACAATTTCCTTATATTATATATTCAATTATTAATCGCTGACACGAGCACGACAATCCTCGTATCATCAATGATACCAACTAAGTAAAATGACAGACGAACAGATAGACGCTCGCATCGCTGAGCTACGTGCCAAGCCTCTCCTCTACACTCCTGAGCGTGAGGTACGAGAGTTGATTTCATACTACGACGACGACCAACTCTTTGAGATTCGTCACAAGTTGGCACAGCACATCAAGACCCTCGAGCGCAAGCAGAAAAAGTTCAAGGAATATTGGCGGTGCAAGGACATCCTCAAGTGGGTTGAAGAGGAGGAGTGCTCCCGCCCCATGACCTCTGACTTCCTCAATAAAGTATTCAAACTCAACACATGACACATGGCTATTGAAATCATGAACCCCTACGAGGCTTGCCTCGCAATCCAAGAGGACGTGTCCCGTCTCTTCAATGCAATCCCAAGGCGTGTCCTTGACTTAGACACCGACCTCAATGGTGCTGACGTGGGTTGCCTCCTGACCAACATCCTTGAGTGTGCCGAGCGCATCATCGAGGTACAGTACACGAGTACCCTATGCGATGACCACAACCTCAAGATGAAATCCCTACCACAGTTCCGTGAATTAAATCAAAACAAATGAACACAATTACATACACCCCTCCCAAGGGCGTCGACGCTTCGGCCCCCTTCTTCCAACAGCTTAAGCGAGACGTCAATGAGCGGCGCGTCACCAACGTTGGGTACCTCGACGATGACGGCAACGGCAAGAGCGTTGACCAATACCGCACTCTGTTGCAGTTGACATTCCAACGCAGGTATGCACGGACGTACGCAGAGATTGGCATGAAGCCCACTCGCCATTGGAAGATTACCGACCTGAAGAAATACTATGGTGTCAAGGGCAACTCCACCAAGGTTGCCGACCAACTCGATGCCATCTATGAGTCCATCACCGAAGCAATCAAGCAATCATGAGAGCCCACATCCTATGCGTCCTTCGGGATGCCCGCACTGCAAAAGGCAAATCAGGTTGCGAACGCACCGACGAGCTGCTCGAAGAGATTGAGACCAATGCTATGGCCTTCTTGCAGGGCAACAAATGTATCGTCCCAAGCAAGCTGTTCGGCAACATCATGATACCAAAAGAGATTGTTGCATACATGAGCGATGGCGAAGACGACATGTGGTTCAACCACGGGTCCGCCTTGGACATCAACATCTTATACGATGGAATGTGGCTGTTCACCATCAACCCTGTCAAGAACGGGGAAAGCAACACTGAGCACCTGCTCGAATCCGGAAAGCTATGAAACAAGAAGCAATAGACAGAGAGGTCGAGGCACTCAAGAAGTTCAGCTCGTTCCAAGCCATGGCAAGGTGGAGCCTTGACGTATCGATGGAGTTTGACAAGAGCAGGGCACAGGCCACATGGCTCGACAACCTTGCCACGCTACTACGAGATGGCGAGGGTGATGAGAAGGAGTTGTATGCCGAGTACCAAGAGGAACTGAAACGAATCACAAAGAGATACCATGGATGACTGCCCACACTGCGGCGGCGAGGGGTTTGTTTACTCAACCCACTACGCTGACCCATACTCTACCACCCGCCGATGCGAATGCCAAGGTGAGCGTGACCCTGACGAGAAGTACGAACAACAAAATGGAAAGTGACACAAAAAAACTTCCTAAATACTTGCACAGTAGTAAGAAATACCTTATATTTGTATATCAATAATTCAATACACTATGGACAACCCAACTACCCCGGACGTCACGCCGCAGACTCGTGACACATTGCTCAAGGAGCTGACCCAACAGGTTACAGACGCACTCCTTGCCACCGAGAACACCATCGGTTTGATACGAGGCATGAGGTCAAGCCTTGCCATCGACGGCCCCTTGCTCAAGCCGCAGTACACCAAGGAGGAGCTCGCCAAGATGTTGCGTCGGGCATACGACCTCGGTGCTACAGCCCACGAGGAGAGCATGAACGTACGGACACCTTCTTGGACCGAGAGCATCGAGGTACATGTCGATGTGGAAGAAGGTGGCTTCAGCTTTAGCGGCGAAGCCAATGTCGACTCGCACGTCATCAAGGAAGCCATTGACTTCGAAGAGCACACCATGACCGACGAGCAGGTTGACGAGATTCTCAAGTCATGAAGGGCCGCATAGCTTGGACAGAGGGTGACAACTTATTCGTGGTGCGCAAGGGGCGCACCACCAATAAGAAGATTGCACCTGAGAAAGCCAGTGTCGTACAGACCTACACGTTTGACTTACGTCAGGCGGCTATGGTGCGCTCGGCACACACCGATACCAAGAAGGTAGACCGTGGCAACTTCTTCCGCATGGACGGAGCCAACTGCTTGGACTGCCCTCTTGCCAGCCTCAAGGGCTGCTATACCCACAAGTACATGCAGTACTCCGGGTTCATCTCTATGCTGCGTTCGCTCAGCACCGAGGCCATCTACTCTCGTGAGCAGACCGACCTCGCACCCATCAAGGATTGGTGTGCGGAGTCACAGCTTACGCGCTTCGGTAGCTATGGTGAGCCGAGCCTCCTGCCCATCGACCTCGTGTCTGACATGGCTGACGCGTCTGCTACCCACACCGGCTACACCCACCAAGCCGGCAAGGATTGGGCTGACGACTACAAGGACTTCTTCATGGCGTCATCGCACGACCAAGAGGGTGCCGACCGTCTCCCCTCGTGGCGACACTTCGTCTCGCTATCCAAGGGTGACACTGCCGACGGCGTCCAGTGTCCGGCAAGCAAAGAGATGGGTTACGCATCCAACTGTGCCAAGTGCGGCCTGTGCAGTGGAGTCAAGGGCAAGGGCCGCAAGAACGTTACCATCAACATCCATTAATCCGGATTAATTACAATGAGCGAAGACTACAAAAAGCGCATACAGGACGCTGCTATATCCTGTGTTGCATTCCTTCGGGGGTGCGGCGTTGACCCTGCGTCAGTTCCTACGACAGAGATTTACCAACTGTCTGTCATCTACCACGAGTATGGCCCTGATGGCGTTCGTGACTACCTCAACCTCAACGACGTCGGTGACGGCGGTATCTTAGTATGAGAAGCACTACTCACACCCGTCCTTTTGCTGAGTCCATTGGCTATGCCATAGCCTTTGGTCACAGCGTCACCACCTGTGGCGTATTCAGCAACCCTGTCTCATCGGGATACATCCATGGTGTATCTGAACCTATGGAGGCGCAGACCGATACAGCCAGTTGCTTCAACGCTGACGCCTATGAGACGTGGCTACGCATCATGAGGCGGGCTTCAGATATGTCCCATGAGCGTGGTCACGACCCATGTGATTACGGGGTGATGATTATCCGCACGGGAACCATCGTCACCATGGCCATCATACGCCACTCATACAGCATCATCTCTGCGTTGGACAACGCACAGGAGGAGGGCACAGAGAGTACCGTCTATGACCTTCAGGATTTCGACAACCCCATCCGCCTTGAAGAACACAACAGAGTCCCCGGAACACGAGGATGACTTGCTCTCCATGCGTGACCTCATCAAGGAGTTGCGTGACGGATACGGCGAGAGGTATACCCCGGACAGGGTGTACCACAAGCTGAGCGAAACGTACAACGCCATAGTTTTTTCCATCAAACAAACCAACAACATGAAGAAGGATATCTTCGAGGGCTACGTCGACAAAGTGACGGGCCACTTCGGTCTGACTCGAGACCAACTATTCACCAAAGACAAATCGCGGCGGCTATCTGACGCACGTCACGTGCTGTACTACCTGTGCCATCAGCGTCCCATGACGAGTTCATACATCAAGCACTACATGGGTGAGAGCGGATACAAAACCGACCTGCCTACCATTGGTCACGGCGTAAAGAAAGTAGAGAGCCACATGAACAACGACCCCGACTACATCACCCTCATCAACAACTTGAAATGAAAATGGATTCAGTTTACAACAACCTTGCGGCCATCGACGTCCGTCCTCTCGTAGAGAAGAAGGGCCGTGCCGACTACCTGTCTTGGGCTCACGCTTGGAACCTACTCAAGAAGCATTACCCTCAGGCACAGCGTAAAATCTACGAGTGTCCAGAGACGGGACTCAACTACTTCACCGACGGCAAGACAGCGTATGTCAAGGTAGGTGTTGTGGTCAACGACATGGAGCACATCGATATGCTTCCGGTCATGGACCACCGCAACAAATCCATTGCCATCGATAAGATTGACAGCTTCGAGGTCAACAAGACCATCCAACGCGCCACCGTGAAGGCCATTGCGATGCACGGCCTTGGACTTTCTCTATGGACAGGTGAGGATGTACCATCCCAACCCTCCGAGGCCAAGGAAGAGGCCCCTAAAGAGGTCAAGCGACTCAAGCTTGAGGTTGACGACGACAACTGGGCTAAGGTTCTCAAGTATGTGGTGGCCAACAAGGACAAGGACTTCGACACCTTGGTCAAGCAGTTGCGCACCAAGTACACCGTCAGTGCTGACGTGAAGAAAGCCCTGAAGGAGAACGTATGAGCGACATCATCGAGCAGTTACGTGACGATGCCAAATACTACGGCAAGGTCGGCAGGCAATTCATGTCCAACTCGGACATCAAGGTCTTGCTTGACAACCCTGCCATGTTTGGTGTCCCCACCCCTGACAACCCTGCCTTTGCCAAGGGCCGCCTCTTCCATCAGCTCATCCTTGAGCCGGAGAAGGCTGCCGACACCAACTGTGTAGACACGGCGTCACGCAACAGCAAGGTGTACAAGGAGGCGTGTG
>WLWF01002526.1_pt1 | contig 13095 bp, 12 predicted proteins | sample 6718331 | NCBI WGS metagenome assembly WLWF01 (sample SAMN12718692, study PRJNA515312) | sponge metagenome | isolation source: marine sponge | host: Mycale hentscheli | place: New Zealand: South Island, Marlborough, Capsize Point | collected 2003-05-01
GGTTCGTGAACAAAGAGGTTTAACCTATGGTGTATACAGTGGCTTTCAGACGTTACTCAGCCCAGGGCCTTTTAGCATACGACTTGCAACACAAACCAAAAAAACCCAAGAAGCATTAAAAGTAACGTTAGAAACGTTAAAACAATTTCTAAAACATGGTCCAAAGGATACAGAACTCAAAGCTGCCAAACAGTATTTAACCGGCAGTTTCCCATTACGTTTTACCAGCAACAAAAGCATTAATGACACCATTCTTAACATGGCTATTTATAAACTGCCGGATAATTATCTTGATACTTATTTAGATAATATCAGCCGTGTTAATTTAGAAGAAATAAAAACGGCATTTAATGAAACGATTGACCCCAACACACTTCTCACCGTAACGGTAGGTAAATAATGCACCCAAATATTATTGGCGGAAAATATCGTGGTAGAAAAATACCTATACAGGAAGCCAGTGGACTAAGACCCACTGGCAGCCGCGTGCGAGAAACTTTGTTTAGTTGGCTTCAAATGGATATCAGTGGACTCGCTACACTTGATTTATTTGCTGGTAGTGGCTTATTAAGTTTTGAAGCACTATCACGTGGCGCAAAACACAGCACCTTAATAGAAAAAAATAAAACGGCTTTTCAGGCTTTAAAAAAAAATTCTCTTTTTTTAAAAGATGAAGACATTCACATCCATAATACTGATGCCTTATATTTTATAAACAACAATTCACTTAATCATTATGACCTGTTGTTTATTGACCCACCGTTTAATAACAACCTACATGAGGAAGTTTTGTTAGCATTAAATACAAAACTATCACCCAACACACTTATTTACGTTGAAAGCCCAACTCAAATTAACTCACTACCACTACCTTCAGTACAACTTAAACAAAAAAAGGCTGGCCAAGTATATTTCTCACTATTTAAAGTAAACTTATAACGTATGTGCTTGACAATAAACACCCTTTCTTGCTTCAATCGTTGTTATCAATTATTTAAAAAAACACCCTCATGACGTCAAAACTGATATTTGCTCTTTGTGCTTCCTTATTACTTTGCGCTTGCAGCGTTAAGTCTATTAATAAAAAACCTCCGCAAAATGCGCCAAGCGCAGATGCCAGCATTAAACTTGCTGAAGCTGCAAATGCTGTCAGCCGTTCGTTAATTGAACTTGCTAAGATAGAAAAAGAATCAAAACCAGCCCAACGAAAAAATCTAGTGAATGTAAGCAGCTTTAATATGCAAGCAAGAGCTTCTGTTGATTGGTCTGGCCCCATAGAAGAATTATTAAGCCGTTTGGCAAAAGCAAATTATTATAGGCTGCGTATTTTAGGCAACCCGCCTGCCATTCCTGTTTTAATCAGTTTAACCAGTCAAGATGAACAGTTTGGTGATATTTTTAGAAACATAGACTACTTAGCTGGCGAAAAAGCCAATATTCAAATTTACCCTAAAGAAAAAATAGTTGAGCTTTGTAGAATAGCCGGTCTTATTCATGATATAGGACACGGACCATTCAGCCATTTGTACGATAATCAAGTTAGAACCCATTCAGAACCGGAACATGAAGAGCGTGGTTGTGAAATATTTAAACGTATGGTTCCAAAATACAAATTAAATCTCACGAAAAAAGAAGTCAACTTGATTGTTGAAATGATTGTTCCGCCGGAAGAAAAAAAGAAAATTTGGTTATATCAAATTATAGCAAATAAAGAGTGTCAAATCGATGTAGACAAGATTGATTATATTCAAAGGGACTGTTATCACACAGGTTTGAAATTCGGCGGAGAGTGGACGCGTCTTTTGACACAATGTAAGATCATAAATACTGAGTCATATGTAAACGCGCAAATAACATGGCCAAAAAAGTTAGAATATGAAATTTTCCAACTCTTTGCAACAAGATATCGACTACATAAACAAGTATATAACCATCATACTGTAAAGGCATACGAGTACTATATTGTTCATATTTTGAAGGCGGCGAAAAGGAAAAATGCACAATTTCTCGATATGACGGACTCCTTGGTAACTTGCAGACTTCACGATGAATGGCGTGAGTTACAAAATAAAATTGCACGAAGGGAAATTCCTAAGTTGGTGGGCGAAACTACAATTTCAATTGAAGAGCATGAAAAGAAAGTAGCGGATTATACATTTCCAAGAACAATTCTTAATCTGATTATTGACCATATAAAAATAGGTTTTGCTTCGGGTCACGTAAATCCTCTTGATAAAGTACTACTTTTCAATAAAGCAGGAGAAATTACTGGAATTGATAAATCCGATAGTATTTGCTTGCCCACTAAACATCGAGAAGTAATAGTGAGATGGTATAACACAGTACCTAGTCAACGCGAAGAAGCTATAAAAGAGTTTAAATTAAGTTTGAAATGAATAAATCTATTAATTAACTTTACCAATAATAACAATTTTACCATAAATTTTTATATTATATATTTTACTGGCTTCATTATTGATCTCACACGTATACTCACCCGCCTCGTTTAGAAACATAATTCGTCCATCTGTAAGAGATAAAGTAGTAAAATACCCATTCGTTATCTTTTGAATAGTTTCATATCCAGGATCTTCGTCAAAATAGTAAATCGTTTTTTCTTGATTTGTCGTCATTTTATTTTAATAAAAAAGTGTATTTTTTTAATTCAATTTTGTATTTAAGTTATCTAAATTCGAATGCTCCGAGGACGCATCACCCCTCTCCGCTGTCCAACGCGCGTCGCCAAGCCGTTGGAAATATCTTGATCGTCTTCGGAATCAGAATCGGTTTCAACATCGGTTTCAACATCGGAATCAGAATCGGTTTCAACATCGGTTTCAACATCGGTTTCAACATCGGAATCAGAATCAAAATCTGATTCATTATCTGAGTGATATGCATAGCCGTGAATTGTTTCAAAATATTCACGTGGCGTCGTGCTATTTTGCCACGGAAACTCAATTTCGTGCCATACATTTGTCAGAAGTTCAAATCGATCAACCTCTTCACAATTGTCGTTGTCAACAATTACAGTTGCCTCAGTTTCATAGCCATCGAGATCGCTTTCTGTATCGCTAGCACTGACCAGTTCAGGCATGGAATCGATTGCAGAGTCAGTTTCGGTCTCATCCCCAGTGAGATCAATGACACCTTGTCCCCCGCCTACAGCGGACACTTCTTCATTTGACCAATCGAATATACGACCGGGTATTTCTTCAGGTTCATAATCCGAATCATAATTACCATAGGTTTCGCCTGCGTAATGCTGATGCAGTTGATTATCACTCGAAATGAAGTCGATGAAACAATACTGAAGAGGGACAGGAGCGATATTGAAGATGCTCGCAAACGTGTCCTCAGTAATATTTCTATCAAATACATCACTGTAAATGATATCAACAATAGTATCAAAATCTGGAGGAGGCGTGGTTTCTCCCTTATCAACGATATTCCAAATATCTAGATACCAGTTTTTGATTGGATCACCTTCATCAGCCCGCCTCTGTTCGTGAGTACGAGAGGATAGGTACTCGATCAAAGTACACCAGATATCACGAGCATCATCCGTGCACACCATCCAGTCAGTATTCTCATTATTAAACCACGCGTCAATCATTTGTGTGTAAAGATATACCATATTTGAGAATTAAGCAATTGAAAATTGTTGAATAAAAGCTGTTGTTAATGTTTATAATGTTTATTAGAAAAAAAACTTCAATTTTTTACTATTGGTTTTTTTGACAAGCTTTTTTTTAAAATCTTATATAAATGACTGATAAAGAGATACGTATAGCATGGTATGATAGAACCGCAAGCAAATATGATTACGGGGCATGGAAAGAATTCAAATTTTTAAAAACAATGAATGCGTGGATCAATAATCAAAATAAAAAAATACCACAAACAAAATATTGGGTTGAATATAGAAATGATGAAAAAATGCAGAATGCAAGAAATATTGAAGAAGTGGAATGTATTAAAATAGAAAGTGAAAGCGCTGAATATACTGATTATCTTATGATAGAATAATTATCTTTTTAATTTATAAGTAGAATGGATGAACAAGTTTTATTAAAACAACAACAAGAATCAAATATTAATGTAAAAGAAGAAAAATCATATTTAAGTGGGCCTTGGACTGCTTTAACAAAAATTGCAGGATATGGGGAGGAAAATCCTGGGGAGGCTCCTCCATTTTATAAGAGAATATTATTAAATATATTACCGTTATTCAAAGCTCTAGTAATTATTTCATTATTTTTAGTAAATGGAATTGGTTTCTCTCCATTAGGATGTAAAACACAGTATTTATTTTCACCAAAATTTTGGTTTAATAAACAATTTGTAATATTTTTCATTATTTATTTTATAATTAATTTAGGTGGATATACAGTTTCTATTTTATCCGATCCTAATAGACAATTAGTTTTATCAATATTATGTCTAATCTTCTATAACATAATCGCTCGATTGGGTGAAGTTTGGTTTGATAAAAATCCAGTGTATTGGCCCGGACCATTAACTTATTTTGGTCTTATTGTATGGCCATTAATATTATTATTCATAGCGGATGATATGCGAAGATATTTAATGGCTTCACACGCAATAACTGCAAATAAAAATGAGATAGATTCTATTAAATGGCTTGAAATAGGATTAATTGGAGTAATATCATTGATGATGGTAGTAGGATTATATAAGGCTATAATTCAATCAAAAAAAGCACATGGTAAAAATTTTGAATTTATATCATTTTTATTTGGAGCTCCGATGATATTAAAGGGATCTAAAACAAGAAAGGCTGAACATTGTACATCTAGTCTTTTTGCAAAATATGATAAAATTACAAATGCGGAAACTACATCTGGGGCAAAAGGCTTTAGTGGGTTATTGATATTTTGGATAGGAATTTCAGCTTTTATTGCTTTGGGTACGTTATCTTTTAAAAGTAAAAAAATAAAAAAAAAGCTAAGAAGAAAAGCAAGAGTCATGGAAAATAAAGAGACAGATAAAAATCTTGGAAAAGTAAGAGAACTTAAATAGAGTATATAAGTAGAGATCAATAATTAATCTATTTATATATTAACTAAGAAAATGGATAATGAATCAGACCTACGATTATGTCAAGGAATGAAATGTCAGTGGGGATATTCACCAAATAAAGATCCCAATGGCGATGGAGTAATTACTGCCAAAGAAGAAGGTTATATTTATACATATAAAGGAGAACATGGAAATCTATCATTTATACCTCTATTCCAATCAAGTTTACACATATTTAAAACAGCGGTTATTTTGATATGTATCACTTTGGGGGTATTAAATATTTATGATATTTTTGGATGTAAATCAAGATATTTACAAAGCACAGAGTCTTATCAAACGCAAGTAGTTATATTTTTTGTATTTTTGATAAATATTTTTATTGTTTCTGCTGAAAATTATAGATCGACAACAAGAGTGGTCCCTACTGTATTAAGCATGTTAATGGCTGGCGTTGCTGTACTTTTATTTAATATTATTGCAAAATCAGGAGACGCGTGGGCATTCTTCAGTGTACCTTTTTGGCCAACGCCAATGACATGGTGGGGATTGATAATGAATATAATGATGGTTGTGGTGGTATTAGATATCAATAAACAATATTGGATATCAAAAGGGAAAAAAACATTTGGTTCAAAAGAAAAAGATAACGCGAATTGGTACGCAAATTTTGAGTCAGTTATAATTATAGGATTATTAATAGCCATTATTGTTGGATTTATAAAACAAATATATATTCAAAAAAAAGCATTAAAAAATAATTTTAGTTTTATACGATTCTTTTTTGGCACGGGCATAGAAGATAAAGAATTAAGAAAAAAATCTTTTCACGAAACGGCAGGTCATTGTAAAAAAAAAGCCTTTGAAAAATATGATAAAGAAGTAAAAAATGGTATCAAAAATTCATTGTGGACAAAGATCAAAAAATATATGAAAAATTGAATACTTTTAATTTTAAACTATTAAAAGCATTCAAATGCTTATTACCATCGCACCAACCATAAAACAAATGCAACACGTTAACAATATGACTCTAGCAGAGCTTCAGGGTAAGTCTGATGCACCAACCCTGATCCTTTTAGGATTAATACTCATAGCATCGTATTTAGCATCTCTGTTTGAAGATGGCTTTGATCAATAATATTTTGCATATATCTATTCCTCATGTTTTTAGCCACTAATAAAAAACTATCTCCATATTCAGCAGTTTGAGTTTCAGCTTCAATCTTAAAAGGAACATATTCAATAACTAAAATTCGCTCATCGGGCTTTTTTTTTGCATGATAAAGCATATAAACAAATTTGCACATTCTGAATGGTTTCATAGCACTCGTAAAAATCATTCTGGCTCCGGGATATACGAATAATTTCGGTAAACTTTTAAGAGCGTGGTTATAGTTTTTTCTTTCTTGATACGGAAGCTCGTGGGGATAGTACAAAAAATTCACAATAATTAAATATATTTCTGATGGCAAATATTTATAATGATCGATACAAAGATTTGCAGTTAACATATATACAAATATATGATATTATTCATATTATTTATTCAATAGTAATTATTTATTCAATATCATTTCCAGAGGTATCTTGAATATCATTTCCAGAGGTATCTTGAATATCAAGTATCACATTGTTTACCGGTTCTTCTGTAGTAGCATCATCAATAACTATTGAAATATCCGAAGGTGTATTTATCTCTTCTTTTACAGTACTTAGTACATCGATTGTTACAGCATTAATATCTTCTACGGAAGTTTTTAATTTACTAGAAGATGTATTTATAGGAGATTTTTCATCGCCACTTTGGTCTGAACTGGTAGGAGTTAAAATATCATTGTTTTTATCAGCATTTTGTAGTTTTGAAATCAGTTTTTTCATGCTATTTTCAACAGAACCAATGCCCACGCTTTCTTTTTTCCTTTTTTTCGTTAATTCAACTTGTTTTTGATTCATTTCTTGCTGTAATTTTTGCTCTCTCATGATCTCAGATAAAATAGAATTACGTCTTAATTGCTCTCCTTCAAGCAATTGTTTCCGTATTTTTTCTTCTTGTTTTATTTCTTCTAATCTTTCCTTTGCTTTTTGCTTTTTATCATCCCGATAGACTTCAACAGAGGTAATATTAAGAATTTCAGGTTTCATAAATTCAGTGTCTTCAAAACGTTTTCCAAATTGTCTGATAATTTCCAAAGGAATATTGGGCGTTTGTTCAATTAAACGATCAAGTTCATTTCGACAACTGTTGACAAATTCTGTACCACCCATTGTCCTTTCATCTCTAGGTAAAGAAAGCTCGACCGATATATTTCTACTAAACTTAGAATACGCAATAGCGGCTGCTCGGTGTCCTTCCAAAAGCTCTGAAACGCGCAAAAACTGAGCAACGGTAGTCAATAAACCGGCTGACAAATTTAAAAATCCTATGCCTAAAGGTACATATGGTTGCCAAGAAACAGGGAATGTTCCTTGTGCAAAATTAGCCGTACCTGTAATTGTACTTATTACAATTACTGGCAAAGCAAATCTAAAATTTTGCGTATTATATTTAGTATACGATCTATCGTGCATGAATCGATATGAACTACCTATTTCACTCCACTTTTTTAAAATAGTTTCCTGTTGTTTATGCCATATTTTTTCACCTTCATCGAGATCCGTGCTTTTGCGACTTACCATTACAGTTTTTTCCATAGTTTATATTATAATTTGAAAATTATTTTTTATAAACTATTACTTATCATCCAACAAAACATAGTCTTCATTATAAACACATCGTTTAAACCAATCCAAACAAGTAGATGATTTATTTACATTTATTAAACAATTTTTTTGTTGACACATAATACATTTTTTTCTGCAACCACTTTTCTTTTGCCATTTTTTATAACATTCTGTATGAACGCGCATTTCGCAAATTTTACACGCTGTATATTTACTATCTTCAAATATATTTTCAAAACAAATCAAACATTCCATATTACATATATGAAAGAGTAAAATATTAAGCTTTAAAAATAAAAAGATTTAATGCAAAAACATACTTAAAATTATAGTGTGTTATTTATTTGGGTGAGTGTAAATAGCAAGGTCACAGCATTGCAGAAAATTGAACCTATCAGTAGACTACTAAAAGGATGTAGCACGCGATCAAGGCGTGAATGATTTCACACAGCACTATTTTATAGTTTAAAGAAATCAGCAACCGCTCTTTTAGCTCAGATTGGCAGAGCATCGGTCTTATGAGCCGAAGGTCACGGGTTCAAGCCCCGTAGGGAGCAATTAAAAAATTCCCAAATGGATTCATACAGCTATAAAACCAAAAAGAACTTTTATCTTAATAATGAATCCAGCAGAGTGACTCGCAGCAAGGTCCCCTAGTCTGGTCGATGGGGCCGGCCTTAAGAGCCGGTGGACGAAAGTCCCACACGGGTTCAAATCCCGTTCTTGCTACGAAGTTGGTGGACTTATCAAAACCACACAGACAAGATATAGGCGATTTAAAAGGTAGCCAAGATAAGATGTCAGGGAGCACGGATACGCCATTTGTCAACACACAGCTATTCACTATAACATTAAGACTCAAAATCTTCTGGCCGAAAGGCGTCGCAGGTTCGAATCCTGCCTAGGGTGTATGCCTTAGTATGCAAGTGGTTTAAGCAGGTTCGTTTAAATGTTGACAGCAACAAATCCTGAGTGTAGTCGGTACTACCGCTTTGTCGGAACCCAGTTCGAATCTGGGCAGGATTACGGGAGCACGGATACGGGGAGCACGGAAATTGTTAGTTAAACTGACCTGGTGCTAACGCATTGACGATAGGTAACGGGCGCAGGGAGGGACTGGGACCCCTCACAGGGACCTGGGCCCCGTAAGGCGTAGAATAACGGAGGGGATTGGGTGGACTAACAATTGGGGAGCACGGTATGGCGTCATGGTCTAATTGGTTAGGACGCGCGCCTTTGAAGCGTGCAATTCGGGTTCGATCCCCGATGATGCCTTTAAATTTTTTTGAAGCCTCTATAGCACAGTGGTAGTGCGTCTGACTTGTAATCAGAAGGTCTCGAGTTCAATCCTCGATGGAGGCTTGGCTGTGATGTCCGAGCGGTTAAGGAGTTTGACTTGAAATCAAATGGGCTATGCCCGCGCAGGTTCAAATCCTGCTCACAGCGTTTATGTTATCTTGTAGATAACGATTAATGGGGAATTAGCTCAAATGGTAGAGCGCTCGCTTTGCATGCGAGAGGTAGAGGGATCGATGCCCTCATTCTCCAGCTGTGGTTACTAACAGCAATTTAGTATTGATAGCTTAGCGGCTAAGCGTGGGACTTAAGCTCCCTCTACGTAGGTTCAATTCCTACTCGATTCTTTAATAGTAACCAGTAATGAGGGCGCTTGGTCTAGGGGTATGATTCTCCCTTTGGGTGGGAGAGGTCGGGGGTTCGATTCCCTCAGCGCCCCCACGGTTTTAATAAACCAGCATTCACCCGCGTGGCCCAATGGATAAGGCATCACGCTTCTAACGTGAGGATTGCGAGTTCGAGTCTCGTCGCGGGTATTTTATAATCTATGCTTTTTTATATATATGAGAAAGCATGGAAAAAGAAGTCATAAAAGAACATTAAGAAAGGAACAGAAAAAAATATATAAATCGAGAAGAAGATTACTTACTCAAAAATGCAGATATCATAAAGATATTATTAAATTTAATAAGCACCTTAAGAATAAAAAAAAACTTTTGAAATTAAATAAACGTATTTGTAAATTAAAGCACACACTTAAAAAACTTAAATACCAATATCACAAACTAAAAATTAATAGTACCATAAGCTACAGATAAATTATTAGATTCACATTAATCTTTTAGAATTAGTCTGAATATTTTTGAGTAAAACAAATTTAATTTATATATTGATCATTATAAAGAGATATGGATACAAATATAGAAAATTACTCAACAGAAGAAATTTTAAATATGATAAAAATAGACAGAAATTATAATTTTGAAATGCTATATGGTAAAATCAAATTTATTTTATCTAATTTGAATGATGAGGAAAATAATAATTTATATAAATTTTTCATACAATGTTTTAAAAAAATTACAGATGAAAATGAAATGAAAATACCTCATCGCATTTTGAAAGAATTCGAATTAATTGATCCCGATACTATTGACCCCAATTTAATTGATTTAAATAAAAATAATCCAGTCAAGGAAATGGTTCCTTCGCGAATTTACCCCGGAGCTGTACCAAAATCTATACCAGAAAGCTTATCACTAAATACTAATGTATCACATTTTACAAAAGGTTTAGTAAATCCACTGCAAAGAGAAACCATAAAAAAAATATTAACAATAAACAGTAAATTTAGATATAATTGCCATGATAAAACTACAGATTTTTCCATTGACTTGAATGAAGATTGCAAAAATGTAGTTTCTATCAAGTTATCTAGTTTAGAAATGATAAATTCATATTACACTTTTTCCGACTATCTTAAAACTAATATATTTACAATTATAACATACAATTATGATACCACAACATTGGCAAAAACTAATATTACAACTCATGAAATTATTATAACTGAAGGAAATTATTCAACCATTGAAATGCAAACTTATTTGAATACACAAATTTTTAATACACCTCCATTGAATATAGTTACGGCCGAATATAACTCAATAAAGGGTAAATTTTATTTTAGATTAGCAACAACACCTCCCGCCCCACCACCAGGTACAGAATGGGGATTTGATTTGGATTTTTCCATCAAAAATGAACCCAATAGACAAATATATGAAAATTTTGGCTGGTTATTAGGATATCGAAAATTTAGATATACATTTTTTCCCGAAAGCAAACAACAAAATCCCCCAAGTTGTTTTAAACCCAAATTACCATATTATCACGAAACAGAAACGTCAACATATGAAATCGGCTATAATCCAGAAGCATTTTCAAACTTCAATGGAACCAATTTTTATTTATTGGAATTGAATGATTATAATAGAAATGTTAGTGAGGTTTTAAATTATAATATAAACTCCAAAACGCATTTTTCAGTTCGCGATATTATAGCAAAGGTTCCTAATACAGCGGATCAGTTAGATATTATATTTGAAGATTCTTCAGATAAAATATTTAAAACGCGTAAATATTTCGGACCAGTTAATATAAAAAAATTACATATTAAATTACTTGATGAAAACGGAAAAGTAGTTTTGGGGGAGCAATGACTGGCTACAACTTTACAGACGATGAAATAGAAAAGCTTGAAGCGGATAATCGAAAGCTTATCCAGTTGCAAAGCAAAGCTGTTGAGCCAAAAAAACTGAAGCAGGCGGGTGCGCATCTGCGCGGCGAGGCAGAAGCCGTTGCCCTGGGGTTAATTGAAGCAAACGCCGACCTTGCGGAGCAATTGTTTGTCAACGCCTTTCGAACTGCCCAGGTGATGGCTTTGCAAGTCGGCACGGTCAAAATCAAAAACGGTAAAACGTACACGTTAAACCAAAATCATCGGTGGACAATTCCAAAAGACGACCCCGGGCAAGGGCGGTTGTTTGACGACAACATTCCCCCAGAAAATCCAACAACGGAATTAAAAGAACAGAAGCCAATTGAAAATGAAAAAGCAATTGCCCAGGCAGAAGAAGATTATCAGAAGAATGGGATAAAAGCCCAGGCGTTTAAAGAGTGGTTTGGGGACTGGGAAAACGGCAAAGGCTCGAAGGTAGTTGACGACAAGGGAAAGCCAAAAGAACAGGTTGATTTGCCGAAAATTGTTTACCACGGAACTGCTGACGTGGACTTCAAAGAATTTAAGAAAAACAAAACTGGATCGGCGACAACGATAAATACCTCCGCCGTTAAAAGCGGAGAAAATTTACTCTACGGGCCAGGGTTTTATTTTACTGACGAGCCGTTGATTGCCCAAAGCTACGCCGACCAATCCCCGCAAACCTATGAATACAGCCTAAAAGGTGACAAGGAATCTGCCCGTGATTACGTTTTAGCTCAGGCAAAAACATCGCTTAAAAACAACCACGCCAAGCCGCAACATATCGGCTCAGACGTGGACATGGAACGTCGCGAGCAGTTGGTAGAATTTATTGATTTTCTAGAGCAAGGCGGAGACCTTGAGCAATTCCTTAAAGATCCGTCTTTACAAGCTACTCCCAAGGATCGGATAAAACGGTCTGACGAAACGTTTTTTGTTTTCTTTGATATGAAAATTCACCATGTTTTGAGCGTGGCTGCACAGAGAAAAAACGCCACAAAGGTTGGCGTAAAAGAGGTCTATTTAAACATTAGAAACCCGTTTCGAATTAACGAAATGCCTATACCAACCGAGGGAATTAACCGAAAAGAGTTTCCGCGATTGCACAGAGTTTTGAATCACATTTTAGACGACCCAGGGCTATACCCTCCTGAGAAACTTTACGGTTATCGAGATTTTGCTTTTGCTGCCCGCAACGTAGCCAGCGCTATTTACAATGAAGAATTTGAAGAAGGCATCCCGATAAAGGCAGAACTTAATTCATATCTGCAAAGCCTGGGGTTTGATGGATTGCAACATTTTGATGCGTATAACAACGAAGAAAGAAACGTTTGGATTGCATTTGAACCTGGGCAGATTAAGGATGTTAATAACCGAGGAACATTTGACGCTTCCAATCCAGAAATGAAAATGTCCCTGCAACCAGGAGCTCGCAAAACAGAGAACGGCAGAGAGTACGTTTTCAATCAAAACAGCCGGTGGGAGCGAGCCGACAAAGCCCAGGGGCAAAAGCGGGCAACGACTCGCGACGAAGTGGGCGAAAACGGCGAGCTCTACCAACCCGGGCAATTTATTTCGACGGTAGACAAGCCAAAGAAAAAAAGAGACGCCAGGATTGCAGGCGACAGGGAACGAAAGCAAGAAACGGCGCCGTACACCTGGGAAAAGCCGCCAAGCGCATATCACACTTCAATTTTCGCTCGTTACGCTGGGACTGCCCTGGCTAGGTCTGGCGACGAGCTTATTGTTTACGAGCCATTTAAAGCTAA
>WLWF01002527.1_pt1 | contig 13094 bp, 7 predicted proteins | sample 6718331 | NCBI WGS metagenome assembly WLWF01 (sample SAMN12718692, study PRJNA515312) | sponge metagenome | isolation source: marine sponge | host: Mycale hentscheli | place: New Zealand: South Island, Marlborough, Capsize Point | collected 2003-05-01
GCATTACTTAAGGAGATAATATGCTAGGTGGATTACCAGTAGAAATGATTACGATGTTAGGCTCATCTTTATTAGGTGGGTTCATGTCAATATGGTCGCAAAGTATTAAAGCGAAACAAGACGAACAAAAAATGTTATTAGCGAGAGCTGATAATCAGATGAAACATATTGATAAGGCTCGGGCTTTTACTGATAAAGGATTTACATTTACAAGAAGAATAATAGCATTATCTGCCGTCGGCGCTATCATTGTATGGCCTAAGATTGCCCCAGTATTTTTTGATACCACTGTTGTATTAACGTGGACAGAATTTACTAGAGGGTTTTTATTTTTAATTGAAAGTAAAGAAGTAGTAATGGATAAAACATTTAATGGTTTAATTATTACACCATTAGATACTCACTTGATGAGTGCGATTGTTGGACTTTACTTTGGTGGTAGCTTAGTTAAAAGATAAGTTTTTTATTTTTCTGATTTAAGTTTTTCTTCTACTAGAAGTTCTTCTAACTTATTACTATAATTTATAATATAATCAATTGCTTCTGCTGAAGGTTCAGCACCTGCGGCTATAAGATATTGAGCTATATAACCTCTTGCTTCCTCTGCTATTTCAGGGTCAGCATATTTAGTATCCATTGCACGAACAAACACTTCTTCAGGTATGGCGCTATCTTTAATTATGTCAGATGAAGCCTTATCATCTACACCTCTGTGACGTGCTTCATGCATTAAAATTCCTAAACCTTTTGGACTATTCCATTGCTCATCATATACAGCAATAACATCTTTATCCATAACCTCACGTTCAGCTCCTTTATCTGGGTCTGTATAAAATTTTCTTGGACCATGCTTATCATAATCTTCGGCGTATTCTTTAACACTAGATAAATATTTTGGATAAGTACTACTATAATTACTAGGAACATATTGACCCATTGGTGACACATCAGGCGCATCTAAATCCATCAATTGATATACATTATCAGAATCTAAATTTGCTAAAGGATCTAGTTGTTCCATCTTAAATAACTTATCTAAGTATTCATAGTTTCTTTCATCAGATAATTCATGCGGGCCAGTCGCATCTTTTAATTGAATTGGTTTAGGTGGTTTAGTTTTATCTACTTTATATTTATCTTCAGCCATATTAAAAATCGTACATCTCTCTAAACTTGTCCATACGTTTTTTAGTTTGTGGACTTAGTGAATAATCTCTAGCACTTCTGCTCGAAGCTTTAATAGCTTCATCCCATGCTCTATCTAAATCTATATAGACAGCATCTTTAGGATCAACTGAACTATTCCATTTATAAAGTTCTCTAGTTAATTCATTTACTTTTTGTTGTCCTCTCATTGACAAAGCGGAATCATTATTTCTATTTCCTATTATAATATCTCTGTATGCATTAGTTAATTGTGCATTCATTGCTCTTTGTTTTTTCTGATTTCTTGTTTCATAGAACCTAGACATATACTCAGCTTCACGCATACGTTTAGTTCTAGCTGAACCAAAGCCCATAGCTTGATATATATTTTCCATTATAGTTGTATCATCTCTTAACATTGTACCATAATTAGTTTCTACAAATCCTTTACCCATTGATTGTTGGTATGCTTTATAACCATTACGTATAAACAAGGGGGCAGATTTAAATGCAACATCTGCTAATCCTCTTCCTTCTCTCATTGCTGTAAAGCCTTCTTTAATTGGTGTCATGAATACAGAGCCAGGTGCCCCCGCAAAATCAGCCGCACTACCGCCGTTAGATAATCCTGTCATAGCAGCCATTGCTCTTACTTGTTGAGAGAATGGTATGTTACCTAAAGATAATCTACGTTGTACATCTAAGTTAAGGTATGCTTCAATGAATCCATTTTCTACAGCGTTAACTAACTGCGCTCCCATACCAGCATTGTATAACATCTCTCTTATCATAGCACGGAAATCAGTTTTCAAACCTGTCCCTACAACAGGAACATTTTCTACCATCCACGATGCTAGATCTTCTGCATCATCAGAACCTGGTATACCAAACATACCACCTGTAAGTACAATCATTCCCATCATACGTAAGAATACTCTACGTCCTGCCGCACGTTGATTTGGAGTAGAACCTTTAGCTAACATTCTATACATTAATGCAAACATTTGAGTTATATAAGTTTGGAATAAGGCAGGTACTGAACCATACTTTCTCATGATGGCTGGTCTATTTAATTTACCATACACACCAAAGGTATCATCAACCACATGGCGTGCTATTATTTGTGGTGTTACTACACCACCATTACGATTAACTGCTTCTTGAAATAATTGGTCACCTTCAAATAAAGTTCTAGCTAATTCTATAGCTTGACCTCCTGTGTTATTATCCATTAGTGTTCTCATTAAAGCAATATATGCTGTCAAACGAGACGTTGCTTCCATAGTATTAAACATTCCACCAATTACAGCATTCTCAAACATACGGAATAATCTTCTTTGTCTTGATCCCAATGACTCTGTACCTGGAACTTGACCTGCTTCGTGCATAGCCTGTCCTTGTTTTAAATAACCAGCCATATCTTCTAGAATAAAATCTTTAACATCCTTAGGTGCTTTTGTCCAATCAATAAATGTGTCACCAAATTGGTTTTGTGTAAAGCTTAACATACCTATTGCATCTTTTTGTGCTTTTAATAATTGAGCTGCCGCTGTTGCACCTTTACGTCCAACAAGATTTCCTTTACCACCTGGAGTTATTTCTGCTAGCATTGGTCCAGTAAACTGTACGTTAGACATTACTTGTAGTATAGCGGAAGACATGTTGCCCCCTAAATACCACCAGAATCCTATTTGTCTGAAGGTAGCAAACTCTTGTTTAGGATCTTGTGTATAATCCCAAAATGTTTTAACTCCTTGTTCTAATCTAGGAGTATTATTATCCTCAGCGTATTGTAATACATCATTATATTTTTGTCTAGCCTCTGGCATAAATCTATTTCTTGCCGCAGTTCTAGAAGCCATAAAAATAAATTGTTCTGCCGCTCTGCCAAAGTCAGCACTGTAACCACCTACTCCACCTACTTGGGAACGTGGTATCATGAACTGATCAAACCCTACTATATCTTTATTTTCTATTACTAATTTTTCTAATTCTTTTTGCAGTGCATTAAATGTTACAGCATTAGATTCACTTAAGTACTGACCTATGTCTAATACACCGATAACTCCGTCTTTAACTTTCTTACGTAATTGAGGTAAAGTTTGTTTAGCTACAGGATTTACTTGCGCATTAGGATTATTAATATATTTATTTTGTATATCAGATAAAGCAGCATCCGCTTCTCTTTTACTTTCATACATTATATAATCAACACTACGTCCTTCTTCGCCTTCTTTTTTATTTGGATTGACAACACTAATATAATACTCACCAAACCTCATCAATGGTATATAAGTACCTGTTGCCATACGTTCGTACTTTTCTAAAGTTTGCGACAACCTACTAAAGCCTGTTGATTTTTCTGGGTCCATTGCAGTTCCATCTTTATTATAACCTGCCATTGATCTTAATCGTTCCACTTCTTTCTGCGTCATATCAGGTCTTGGGCTAGTTAACGGGCCTATTGTTTCTAATCTATTTGCTTGATTTAATAATTCATTTATAATTAATTGTAAGTCTGCTTTAGTTATAGATTCAAAACCAAAGTCTAATACGTCTTGGCTTAAGTTTCTAATTGCCCAAGGTTGCTGAGGTCCTTGAGGGCTAATCTCTAAAGCATCTAATTTATTTAAAACTGTAACTGCTTCCATTAAGTCATCGGTATATGCCCCTGCTATTTCACCTTTTTTAATTTCATTTAAAGCTTTATCCATTACTTCATCATACTTTAAAAATGCATCTGCCACATCCCCTTCAAGTATAACAACTTCACCTGGTTCTATGTTTATTTCTTTAGGACCACCAGTAAAATTATCTGGAGCTCTAAATATAATTTGGCCATTAGCATTCTTAAAGAACTTAACACCAGCCCCATTCTTTTGTTGGTACCATTGAGATATAGCTTGAGCTTTTCTTAAAAGTTCTGCAATTGATGGATCACTTTCAATTATTAATCTATATTGAGCAAGTTCATTTGTAAGTTGCGCTTGTAAACTTTGTGCTTTGTATTGCATGGTTTGTATTACTGTAAACAATTTTGCAAATGGTAAATTATTTTTAGCCCACTCCCTCATTGTACCAAACCATCTATTAATCCAACTTAAACCTGAACCACCAAAGTAAGCACCCTCTTCTGTACTTGCATCCACTCCTTGTTTAGCAGCGAATGCACGTCTATTTAACGCACGTTCTTCTTGTCTGTTCATCGGCTGATACTGATCATCTGGCATGCCCCCTTGAGTTTCTTGCCATTGTCTTGCCGCCATCATATCATTATTACTAGTATCATATGGGCCTGCATTATCTACATGTTTAAACTGATTAGGTTTAAATATAATGTAACTATCTTGAGCTGGGAATGCTCGCTCTTCTAACATATCTAGTTTACCTTGTTCTCCAATAGGAGTTTCTCCAGGAGGTCTCATATTTCTACGTTGAGCTATAGCATCTTCACCTATATTCTCATAGACTATACCATCATATCCTTGATCTTGTAATCTTTTAACTATTTGTTTATAAAAATTACTATAATCTAATTGAATAAAATCACCTAAATCTATTTCTTTAGGAGGATTCTTTCTAAGTATTGTTTCGCCTTGTGGTGAAGTTATAACATTTAATCTAATTAATTCGGCTACTACATCTTTTGGTTTCCAATTTAATAAATCATTCATACGTAATGGATTATGTAATTGTAAAAAACCTTTGAATACATGATGTCTTTTACCAACTCCTGCTGAGTTATACATTTGAATGTAATCTATATGTCTTTGTGTTGCTGTAAAATGCATACCAAAGTCTCTAGATTTTTCCATATCAAGTTCTGTAAATGGTATACCATCTTTAGCTGTTATTGTTGTGTGCATGACAACCAAGGGGGCACCATTCTTTGTAGTGACTACACTTTCTCTGCCTCCGTTGTTAAACCAATTGAAAAATTCTTTAGTGTTCATCTTCTTATCTTGACCACTTGCAAAGAAGAACGAACGTTTATATGGTATTAAATTGTAACCTTCCAATGGTGATGTCGCACTAAAGTTTCTATCTCTGCTTATTATCTGGGCTCCATTAACACCTCCATCATATACTACATTAGTTCGTTGTAATGATTTAAATCTTTGTCCTACTATACCTAAATCAACTGCGTTAAATATTGCTTCAGGTTTATTAAATCTATTTGCTGTTAATGCATTACCTAATGCAATTAAATACTGTCTAAGTTTTTCAAATGCTCTAGCTATTGGTCCTTTAGTTAAGAACCTTCCTGTCATGTAATCAGCAAATGCTTCTGATATTGCTTCTTCTACTAATAAGTCTTCATAACTAATACCTTGTTGCTTAATAAGTTCTTGTACTGATTTATCATTAGCTGCATATCTTTCTCTAATATGATATTTATCTATCCAATTATCTAAAGCAGCTTTCTTTAATGCTCTAAACTCATGTTGTTTAAAGAATCCCTCTGTGCTTAACACATGCATAACTTCATGGTATAATAAAAAGTTAACTCTATCTATGTCAGTTATATCGTCAGCTACTGCTCCTGTTAAAGAAGCGATACCATTATTTCTTCTGATCATTTGAGGTATACCGTTTAACGATACAGTAATTGCACGACTACCAGGTATGTAACCTGCTGCCATTTCATTACCTTCTTTATCATATAAATAAGGGACAAGATCTACTTTAATATCTAGACCTAGTTTGTTTATGTTTTCTCTAAGAGCTTGTAGTACAGCAACTGAATTGCGGGCGAAGTTTTCTGTCAGTCTTGGTTGACCTTTACCTTGATTAGCTTTCATCCAAGCTTCACCTACTGGGGATGATTGTGTATTTAAAGTATATCTATTATCAATCTCTTGTAATTTTTTAAGAGTGTTCATTCCATTGAAAGAGTTCCATCCTTCATTAGTTAGTATAGGTTCTACATTAAATGTAGTTAATAACTTATTTAAGTTATCTCTTTTTATTTTTATATTGTTTAAGTGTGCTCTATAATTTTCTATAAGTATAGTATCTGTTTCTGTTTTAACATCTTTGTTTTCTAATCTATTGAGTTTAATTTCTACAGCAACCCTAGCATTTTCACTGTAACTACCTACTACACCATTTGATGAGCTGATAACATATGATTCATTTAATACTGCTTCTAGTTGAGCCTCTGCTCTTTGAGCTTTATCAGTTGCCCCTATAGATCTATACCTAGCAACATCACTTCTTAATTGATTAATTAAACTTTTCTCTAATCCTTTTCTAAACTTAGCTGACCTAACTGTATCTAATTCATTTACTAAAACTAATATAGCATTTAATCTTTCAGCTACTTTCATTTCATAAAGACCATCACCTAGTAATGATGTTCTAAATTCTTGTATAGTTGCTGGTCCTATTCTATCTATAGCAGGTACTTGATTTACAGGTACCTCAGTTTTCTTTTGTCGTTTTGTTTTTGTGGTATCACCAAAGTAATCTTTCCATGTCTTATCTTGGAAGGTAACTTTTTCTTTTATTATTTTTCTAATAGTATTACGTCCATTAGTTCTGCTACCTACTCCACTTATATAATGCTCATCTTTTAATAAGCTGTTTACAAATCGCTGACCTTCAGGACTATCATAACCTAATTCATTTAAATCATTTCTTTCTTGTTCAGTAATTTGATTTTCATTATAGTTAAGTGCACCATTTCTAGCACGTCTAAGTCTTTCTTGTTTCCAGCCTTTAGTATTTAACTGAGCTCTTAATTGACTATCGTCATCAAAGTATGGTAAGTATTCTTTATATTGTCCAGGTATCTGGTATGAAATATTATCTTCAACTACTTGATTCCAATCTAATTCTACACCTGTATCAATGTCGTAAAATAAAGATTCATCACCTTCACTATTACGCATGTCAGGACGCTTAGTATTCCATGCATCATATTTATTTTTTAAGTCAGTGTAATTTTTTGTAGTTTGTTTAATGTTATTAAGTCGTTCTTCTACCCAACTTTTTTTAGATTCATTATCAACACCTAGTTCTTGTTTAGTTGTATTGTATCCACGTTTACGTATAATATCTAAGTTAGCTTGATATTCTTTTTCTACATTGTCTTGATTAGTGTTAACATTTTCTGTTTGATCTTCATTAAAAATAAAATCATTACCTACATTTGTATCAGTCGCTTGTTCTTTAACACTTATTATATTATTAGCACCTTCCACTGGTACAAACATTTCTGTTTTATTATCTGTTGATATTAAAGTTACATATTTTTTACCATCAAAGTTTGCTAATCCGCCTACTATATAATCACGAACTGCATTATCTGTGGCATCAGGTTGATTATAGTTATCACCATTAGTTGCATCGGTACTCTCTGTTTCTACTTGTGCTCCTACATAAGTAACTAAATCTCCAAACTTAAAATCAAAATTAAATCCTTCTAAATCACCAGTAATCTTAGGCAGTTTAATATTTTGCCCGCCACCTTTAATGGTAATGTCCATTGATGGACCAACTCTCATTGCTTGTATCGTACCACCTACTGCACCAAACGGACCACCACCAGCAAAACCAGCTGCTGCTCCTTCACCTACTTGTTTCCAGAAATCTTTACTAGAATACAATTCTGATAATGATCTGCCCCCTTCTACTGCTTGACCTGTTTGAGTAATAGCTTCTTGTAAACCCTCTGCTACAAGTTCCCCTGATTGAGAAGTTAACATACCTTGACCAAAAGCTTTTGCTCTTTGTCCTTTAGTAGCTTTATTAATTTTCTTATCTATTTCAATTGGTTTACCAGCTTTATAATCTTTAGCTCTTTGTTTAATTGATGCTTTAACTGCATCACTGCCACCATATTTAGACATAGTTCTAAGTAACATAGCGCCCGCACCAAAAGCACTTTCGGCAAATGCATATGGCACACCAGCTGCTAAAGCAATAGCTGCATTCGGATCATCTGTCTCTTCTAATTGATTGACGTACGTGTCACCAGCACCAAAGGCATAACCTGATGCGAATAAACCTAAACCTGATGGAGAGATTGGTAATGTTGCCGCACCTATTTTACCTAGTGTGCTAGTTGGATTTACTAGACTTGGAACTAAACTTCTACCAGCTGCTCCTAAGAAACCACCAGCCGCCGCTCGACCTGCAGTACCTGCTGCTATAGCACCGATACCTCCTGTCAATGCACCAGCTAAAAAGAATGGTACTGAAGTTACAGCACCTTGACCTACTGCATTACCTAACCATTCAAGGAATGCACTAAATTCTGTTTCACTTTCAAATACTTGTTCGAGAGATTCAACACGTCTTTTAACTTCACCACTTGCATCTTGACGCCACTTGTGGGCTTGCTGATCTAATTGATATTGCTGTACTAACTTAATAGCTTCTGCTTGTTTTTCTTCTGCACCAAATGCATCATACATTGTAGCCAGTGCCCCTTGACCTATTTGTTTCAAGGTATCTATTGCAGACTTTGCTCCAGCTTGTAATGAATTGTCGTTTAAATTGTCAGGGTCTCGTAAGTTAACAGGCGTTAAGCCATACATAAATGCATAGCCATTATCAGACATTTGCTGTTGAAATGTGTCAGATTTTAAATAATTTTGAACTTGTTCTGGAGTATAACTAGCAGGTAACTGCAGTCTAGGTGCTCCGTTATCGAAACTTATATATTGTACTTCACTCATCTTTACCTTACATTGTATTCAGGGCAATGCCCTTAGGGTTAATTAATTACTGTCTACGCCGTCGTCTGTCTTACCTATTATTGTATTATAATTTGTATTTATTGCACCGCCATCACCAGTAATTCTACCAGTAAGGTTAGCGATAACATCTTTAAATACTTTTATAGTAGCTTCATCAAACATGCCTGTGTTTTGTGCAAGCAATTGATTTATTGCAGCAATACCCTCAACAGGTGCCATGATTAAGTTTTCCATTGCCATATTTTCCAGACCTTTTGCATATGCTGCCGCCCATTCTTTACTACCTTGAGCAAATGGTGGGTTAGCTGTAGCTCCTTGAGCTGTTGCATAATCTCTTGCGTTCTTTTGTGTATTAGATAAAAATTGCATAGGATTGTTAGCTGCTTGTGTTTCTGCTGAAGTCTTCATCATATCAAGTATAGCTTGATCTTTAATCATAGACAAAGCTTCCTGTTCTTGTATTTTAGATCTAACATTTTTTCCTACATCAGCTAGTCTACTGCCGTATACATCTGCCCCTGTTCTAGTTTCTAACATAGTTTCTGATATACCAGCTAGAATAGCATCACGTTTGCCTGAGTCTTCAAACAAAGTTTGTAACCTTCCTTTAAAACTATCTCTATACTCTGCTTCTTCTTTAATTAGTCTATCTTTCTCAGCTTTCTTTGCATCATTCTCATCTATTATTCTTTGTTCTTCATCAATTACATCTTGCTTTTCTTTGAACTCAGGTCTTAAGTCCATACGTTCCATACGCTTTTGCATAATCTCAGTACCACCTCTACCACGTGTACCTATTGGCATTATAGCTTCACCAAATTTACTTTGATTTTCTTGTAACGAATCTATTTGACCTTGTATACGTTTCTTTGCTACAGGGTTCTGTGCAAGTTCAAGTTGTCTTTGTAATTTTATAAGCTTACTTAAATTATTTTCAGCTCGTTCTGCAAAACTTTGGTTACTATACAATTTTGGTAAACCACTATCTGCAAAATTAGTAGCTACAGTGCCTTGATATTTTTCTATAAAATCTTCTATTTTCATATTATTTAAAAGGTTTCCAACCTAAGTTTGCGGCGATACCCAAACCTTGTGCACCATAACCTATTGCTTGTTGAAAGAAACTAGGTTGTTGTACCATTGTTGATTGTTGTGCCAGTGCTGGAGCTGCATTAGGATCTCCACCTAGTATACCACTAAGGAATTGTAATTGCTGTTTAGGGTACATTTGCTCTTGTTGAAAATTAGAATAAGCTAAGTCTAATGCTTTTTGATTTTCATCTTTAGCTAATTGTCCTATACCTAATTGGTTTTGTACATCAGCAAAACCTAAGTTCTGTTGTTGACCTGCTAGAGTTCCCATAACTCCTGCCCCTTTTAGTTGTTGTTCCAAACCAAACTGAGAAGTATCTACTCCTTGTTTATATGCTTCTGCTTGTGCTTTAGCATACAAGTCACCAATACCTGATGTTAAATTCTTTTGTCTTTCAGCTTCTTGTATAGCAAATCTAGTAGAATCTAATCCACCTGATTGAGCCGCACTTGCTGCTATCTTTTGTTGTTCTATTGCAGATTGATCTTTCATTTTTTGTGCCGCAACATCTGCTACTTGAGTCATATAAGGATTCATGTATCCTGTTATCTGTGCTTGTGTTGGACCGCCTGCTGCACCTACTGCTGTATCATATGACTGTTGTCCTTGTAGTGTACTAATACCACCCATACCAAGACCTTGTTGCATAGCATTTATCATAGCTGGATTCATGCTAGCTAATCTTGGATCTATATAAGGTACGTAATCCTCTTGTGCTACATCCAATGCCGCACCCACCATATTAGCACCAGCTTGCTGTAAATATTCTGGTAGTTGTGCTGCACTTGTAGGCTTCATTTCTGGTGTGCCTGGTTTAAATAAAAAATCAAATAGTCCCATAATTAACCGTATAATCCTAGAGGCTCTAAGCCCATAGCCTTTCTTCTTCTTCGTTGATATTCACTGAAAGGTTCTAACCCAATACCTTCACCTGTTGTTCCTTCTGTCATATACTTATATATGTCTGACTCTGTTCTAGGAGTTGTACTATACTGAGCTACATCTTGAGTAGGGTCAGTTCTAAATCTTCTATTAAGGGGAACGTTAACTTCTTTGTCACCTGTACGTGGGCTAGTAAATTTCATAGTCTGTGCTTCTTCATCTACCACACCATCTGGAGTTTCAATAACTTCTTCCGCAATACTGTCTTGCATAAATCTTGGGCGATTGTTTCCACCGCCACCACCTCTTTCTTGAGCTAGTAATTCCCTGCCTTGTTGAATAGCTTGCGTGTTAGCTTTAGTAAATGCAAGTTTACCTTGAGCTTGTGCTTCCGCCATATCTTTAAAGTCTAAAGATGACACAGGTTTGTTTTCACTCCAATACTTATCAGGGTTTAATCTTCTTTCTAAATCAGAACCTTCAGGAACTTTACCTGACATTATTACATCTTTCATAGTTCTCATTTCGTTAGGGTTACCTGTATCTCCTGGAAGTAAATCACTATACTCTTTAGTAAATCTATCAAAGTCAGCTTCCATTAACTTTCGTTCTCTTTCAGTGTCTCCTTTAAAAGTACCATCCTCATTAAAGTATTTATTTTTCATAATAGCTTTGTAGTTATTTTTTGTAAAACTTTCTGCAGTAGGTTTAGATATTATATCCATGAGAGTACCAAAGGCACCGCCTGATAATATCTTATCTATAAAATTACCTTCTTCTTTTTTATCTTCATCTTTCTTTCCATCATCTCCAAAACCAAGAAAGTCTGTAATTATATTTTTAAGATCATAACCCATTTGTTTAGCATCGTTTGCCGCTTCTTGTAAAAGAGTCTTATCATTAGTTTCATTTGCTTTTTTTACTTTATCAGCTATTTTTTGTTGTTCTTCTTGTTTCTTTTCTTCTTTAATTTGTTGAGCTACATTAGCTGCTACTGTTGAACCCATATTAGATCCTCCAGAAAAATCATCTGTAGTTACACCAACTTCATCTGGTGTTCCTACACTTGCTTCATACGTATCATAATAGTTATCATAACTATCGAGTTTATCACTTTCTTCAGAAGAACCTTGACCACCAAAATTCCAATTACCTTGACCTACACTTACGTTATCATAACTACTTGCCCCTGAATCAAAAGAACTTTGTGATGTTCCTTGATCTGATCCTGTTTTTGTTGAACTCATTGGTTTATCTGCCGCTACATAATCTAGTGAGTCATATGATGGTACATCTTCTGGCCCTTTATGTGGTGTTCCTGGTTTTAATAAACCTAGTATAGCTTTCTCTTCATCTGTAATATATGCTAGTGATGTTTGAGGAACGCCAGGTGCCGTACGTAAATTACGTGGCAACACTAGAATACCGCCTTCATCATCTGCAAAATTGTTTGGATATCTGTTACGTCTTTCAGCTTCTTGTGTTTTAACATTTTGTTCTGCCATTTGCATAAACTCTGGTGTTGGCGCTTGTTGGCTAGGTAGCTCATAGATGCCCCCTATACCTTTATCTGATTGTTTACGTAAAGCTTTTGCCAGCATAGCTGCACCACCCACAGGTACTTCATTAGGTTTTACAACCATATTTCCGCCTGATACTGGTCCTGCTAATGCTTCAGTCTCGGACATTTGCCCTAACATTTCTACTCCTGATGCCATATTCTTTATATTATACCTTATTTATTATTGAAAGTAAAGGGGGCATAATACTATACTCCCCTCAATTCGTCACTTATTTCCATTACAGATATCAATACATTAGCCGCAACTGATGTATCTATCTTTAATATGTCTGCTGATTCTAATACTATTGGCCCTTCTGATACAGCATTAACTGTCACTTTAGTAGTAAAATCCGAAGCGGTAAAGTGTTTAACTGTTCTAGCTGTAACTCCTGCACTAGTATCTACAACTTTAATATCTACTGTACCAGCCCCGCCTGTTGTATTATAGATAGTAAAGCCTTTAACAATAGCCATATATTTTAGTAATGATGTACTGGTTGGACAAGTATATACTACTTGATCTGAGCCAGTTGTTGTTACGTTATTTAAACTGTTTTTATATTCTATAGCCATTAGCTTAAAAACCACTCCATTGATTGTTGTTCATCTTTGTTTGCAATTCGTACAGGTGTTTCAGTTGTACTTGCATCACGTAAACGTAAGATGTTTATTAATGCATCATATGTTCTTGCACTAATTGTAT
>WLWF01002528.1_pt1 | contig 13093 bp, 18 predicted proteins | sample 6718331 | NCBI WGS metagenome assembly WLWF01 (sample SAMN12718692, study PRJNA515312) | sponge metagenome | isolation source: marine sponge | host: Mycale hentscheli | place: New Zealand: South Island, Marlborough, Capsize Point | collected 2003-05-01
GGCTGTATCTGGATATAGCTCATTATATTTTGCAGACAGCGCAAGCTATACAGTAGGACGCATTGAATATCAGCATGGTGGTAATGACATGCTGTTTTATACCAATTCTTCCGAAGCTGCTCGCATCACCTCCTCCGGTAACTTGTTGGTGGGGAAGACTTCCACATCGTTTGGGACTCAAGGCCATGAGCTTAGGGCAACAGGTCAAGCTTTATTTACTAGAGATGGCAATCAAGTTTTATCTCTTAATAGAAAAACATCTGACGGAGATATTGCAACATTTTACAAAGACGGCACAACCGTAGGTAGTATTGGTGCTAGAGCAGGTGATTTAATAATAGGAACTGGTAATTCTGGTCTAATCTTTAATGATGGAACAGAAATAATAATTCCAGCAAACACTACTACAAATTCTGTTTCAGACGCTAATGTTGATTTAGGTTATTCAAGTGGACGCTTTAAAGACCTCTACCTCTCAGGCACTGCCAGTGTTTCTAAAACAAGGCTTACTACTAATAACACTACCTATTGGGATTTAAGGAGAGATTCTAGCACAGGTGATTTTGTTGTTAGCGATGACGGACTTGGGGACGTTTTTACAATCCTACAAAGCAACGGAAATGTAGGCATTGGTACTAGTAGTCCTTCATCTTTATTACACGTTCAAGGCGGCAGTTCTTCAGGCATTATTCAACTAGGAACAACCGGAGGGGCTGGCAGAGAGTGGAAGCACATTGTTTCATCATCAACTGGTTATTATTTCCTACAAGACTCCACAGCAGGAAGTAACAGAATAGCTGTTGACACATCCGGTAACGTGGGGATTGGTACTACGAGTCCTAATAACTTATTGGACGTAGCTGGTTCTTCTGGTTTTGGAATAACATTAACAGACACTGACACTAATACTGAAGCTACTATATCTACAAACGATAATGGCAACCTAACTTTATCAGCGGATGCAAATAATATAAGAGGCTCTTCTGCGATTGTTTTGCGCGTAGATGCCTCAGAAGCTGCTCGCATCGACTCCTCCGGTAACTTGTTGGTGGGTCAAACGATAGGTAATGTTTACAATCAGGCATCCGTAACTGGTTTAAAACTTGACGGCGCAAATGGCAATATTCAAACAGCAAGAGCTAGTAACGCAAGTTTACTTCTTAATCGTTATGGCACAGACGGCGATATTGCAGTTTTTTACAAAGACGGCACAACCGTAGGTAGTATTGGTTCTAATAGCTCTACTACTTATATTGCGGGTGATGCTTCTGGTATTCGTTTAGGCTCTACGGCTTTTATGCCGTCTACAACAGCAGGAGCAAACAAAGATGATGCTGTTGATTTGGGGCATTCATCGGTTCGCTTCAAAGACCTTTACCTCTCAGGCGAGGTATCCGCAGCAACAGCCGACTTTACCACTTCAGCTACTATTGACGGTCATGTACTTCAAGACAGCTCTGATCGCAGCGGGCTTTTGGAAATATCAACGGATCTCGGCACTTGGCGCGGCATCCAAATCAAAGCAACAAGCACCGCTCTTTGGTCAATTATGGCCGACCAAGATGATTTCGGTATTTACGATGATATAAATGGCGAATGGATATTTTTCTACAACGAAAATGGTAGCTCTAATATTTACCACAACGGCGTTGCAAAACTAAGCACTCTAAGCGGCGGGGTAGACATCCACGGGTCAATATATGTTGACGCTTATATGTATCACTCCGGTGACACAAACAGCTATCTAGGTTTTTCAGCAGCAGATGACTTCAGGATTGTAGTAGGTGGTCGTCAAATCATACGCTGCGATGAAGGCACTGATCCCGATAAAATCCAGTTCTTTGACGCCAGTAATTACATAGACACTGGTGGTAATCTTGCTGTAACTGGCACTGTTATAGTAAATGCAGTGACTTATACAGGCACGGACGGAACGGCAGGACAAGTTCTAACTACAGACGGCGGTGGTAATGCTACGTTTGCTGATGCAGCAGGCGGCGGTGCCTTAGAACTAATATCATCAACAACTATTGGCACTGCTGTTTCCACAGTTGATATTACGAGTGGTTTTTCTTCATCGTATGATACATACATGATTGATGTTACCGGAGTGGCGAAAAACGGGGGTGGCGGAGATACAGTTCACTTGCAGATATACGACAACAGCACTCTTCTTACAGGGTCGGGTTACAACTTTAAAGACGAAGACGCAAACAACAGAAATGGGCGCAATGAGTTTGAAATAGGTGAATTTAACACGGATAGTAATGGTAACGGAATTAACTTCACCATACGTAACTCAAACGATGCAACGTGGTACGTAGAAAGTATGGGTGGACAAAGGGCATTTATGTTGGGTGGTTACTTCGACGGAAGCACTGGGCCTGCCACTGGTTTCAGACTATCTTTAAACGGAGATACTATGACGGGTGGCACCATACGGCTTTACGGCGTTAAAAATTCTTAGGAAAAGGCAATGACTAGATATAAACAGATAAACGATGAGGTCGTTCCATTTTCTGCCGAAGAGGAAGCTGCGTGGGATGCAAAAGAAACAGCGTGGGCGGCTGGAGCCAATGACCGCGCTGCGGAAGAAGTGAGAAAAGAACGAGATGAAAAACTAGGTGCTACAGATTGGAGAGCATCTAGCGACTTAACACTGTCAACTGAATGGGCTACCTATCGCCAAGCACTTCGGGATATACCGTCTCAAGCAGGGTTTCCGAACACAATAACGTGGCCTAGTGAGCCTGAATAGAAGCAGTGTGTAAGAGAGAAGCGTCATGCTAGGTTTTTACCCTTTAGCTTCGGCACCTATAGCAGATGACGCTAATGTCTCTGTCAGCGTAAGTGTATCCGGCGTTGAGGCCACGGGCCAGCTCGGAACTGCTGCGGTTTATGCGGAGGCCATAGTCTCACCTAGCGGTGTCTCTGCCACGGGCGCAACGGGCAGTGTAGCAGTAACAGCCGATGCAAACGTCTCGGTTACCGGAGTCTCTGCAACAGGTAACACTGGCTCAGTCACGATTGATCTACGCACCCGAGCAGATGTTACAGGCGTAGAAGGCACTGGAGAAGTCGGCACTCCTGTTGTTAACGCCGATGCCATAGTTAGCGTAACGGGGATAGAGGCCACAGCTACCCTCGGCAATGTAGTCGCTGAAGCTGACGGAGCGGTTGACGTTCTGGGCAATGCGGCTACCGGAGAGACGGGTACTGTTGCCGTAACCGGCGTAGCGATTGTTGCCGTTACCGGAGTTCAAGGCGCTACCGCTCTAGGCACTGTCGCAGTCGAAGCAGATGCCATCGTGCAGGTCACGGGCGTCCAAGGCACCACAGCTTTAGGCACTGCCACAGCAGAAGCAGGGGCCACGGCAGAACCGTCTGGGGTAGAGGCTACAGGTGCAGTAGGATCGGTTGAAGTAACCGGCGTAGCGATTGTTGCTGTCACCGGAGTTCAGGGCACTACAGCTTTAGGCACCGCCCAGATAGAAGCAGATGCTAACGTCAGTGTCACAGGGGTCGAGGGTACAAGCCAGCTAGGCACAGTAACTCTAATAACCAACAACAACATAAATGTTACTGGGGTTCAAGGCACTACGGCACTGGGTACAGCCACCGTAGAAGCGGATGCTAACGTCAATGTTACAGGTGTCCAAGGCACCACGGCTCTAGGCGAGACCACTGAAACAGGCGCGGCTAAGGTCTTCCCGACAGGCGTACAGGCGGTTGGGCAGATAGGAAATGTGCTAGTATGGGGACGAATTGTCCCAGATCAGAACCCAGATTGGACGGACATAGATAATAGTCAGACACCGGGTTGGACTGAAGTAAATGCAAGCCAGACACCGGGCTGGACTGAGGTAGATGACAGCCAAACACCGGGTTGGACTGAGGAAACCCCAGCACAAACACCGGATTGGACGGAGATAGCGGCATGAAAACGGTAAATGAAGCGGTAGATTTAGGTCAAACGATTGACCCTAAACACGAAGTTGAGATTGTCTGCGGCAATTGCGGCTATGACCTCGATGAGTCTGAACTTGAGGCAGATACCTGCTCTGATTGTGGGCAGGCTTTGAATCTTAAACAAAGCACAAAGATTTATGCTACCTCGGTGCCTCCGGCAGCGGGCGATGCGGCACTATAGAGGCTGACAAATGGCTACTTATGTAAACAACTTACGGCTCAAAGAAATCGCCACAGGCGAGGAAAGCGGCACTTGGGGAACCAGTACCAACACCAACCTTGGGCTGATCACCGATGGTTTTAGCTACGGCACAAAGCAGTTAGCTGCGGATGCTAACGAAACTTTTGATATACCAGATGGCACTGTGGATGACAGCCGTTCTTTCTATTTAAAGATTACTTCGGCTGTGTCTCTTACAGCTACCAGAGAAGTCACATTAGGGCCAAGCACTGTATCTAAAGTCTGGATGATCGAGAACGCTACTACTGGTAGCCAGATTATTACCATCAAGCAAGGTTCAGGCGCTACGGTAAATGTAGCCAACGGCTCAAAAGTGATGGTGGTTACAGACGGAGCGGGGGCTGGTGGTGCGGTATTGAATGCCAATCCCACCGAAGTAGGCGGTACTGTTACTAGTGTTGATGTCTCTGGTGGAACTACTGGCCTTACTACGTCAGGCGGCCCGATTACTAACTCAGGCACTATAACTCTTTCAGGAACTTTGGCGGTTGCTAACGGCGGTACAGGGATTACTTCGTTTGGTTCAGGTGTCGCTACTTGGTTAGGCACTCCGTCTTCAGCTAACTTAGCCTCTGCGGTAACAGATGAAACAGGCTCGGGTGCGCTTGTGTTTGCTAGCAGCCCAACTTTGGAGGGTACTGTTACTCTAAACCAAACCAACGCCGCTACTAACACAAGTGCTGCCATAACCAATACAAACGATGACAAAGGCACTCTTTGGAATTTTACACAGTCAAGAAGTGGCGGCGCTTCCAATGCAAACTTTCAAATAGGCCACGGCGGCAATAGTAGCGGAGACGTAGAGGTTAGAAACACAACGTCCTCTCACATAAAGTTTTATGTTAATGATACAGAACGAGTAAGGCTGTGGGCAGGTGGCGCACTTATATGCTCTTCTGGTGTAACACTCGGTACTGCTGTTGATACTTTCAATGCGGCTAATACTTTAGATGACTATGAAGAAGGGACTTTTACTCCTGTAGTTGCTGATGCTTCTTCGAGCGGTAACACTGCTACTGGAACTTTTACTGGTATTTACACAAAAATTGGTAGATTAGTAATAGCTGAAATATCTTTAGTTAATATAGATACAACAGGGATGACCGGCGCTAACGACCTTTATATCAGAAATATGCCTTTTACTAATTCTTCAACGTCGCAAGGAATAGTTAGCTTTAACTTTGTTACTAATAGCGGTGCTGTTACGGCTTATATGACTAGTTCCACTTCGGCTTTTAGATTGGGAGAGCAACTTAATAACGCCGCTAGAGATATGATTACTGTTGACCAAATATCAAGCGGAACTTCAGACATACTTGTTACTTTAATTTATCTTGATTAATTATCTCAAGTGGACTCTTGAGACGGAGAAAACAAAATGGCATTAACTAAACAAGTTGTAGTAGACAAGATCGAAGTTATTGAAAACGGTGTAGTGCAAGTGCGTACCGCTACTCGTATAGTCGAAGATGGCGAGGTAATTTCTTCTAGCTACCACAGGCACGTTGTGTGTCCGGGTGATGACTACAGCAATGAAGATTCCAGAGTTCGAGCAATTTGTGAGGCAACTCATACGGTTGAAGTAATAGCTGCTTATCAGGCATAACAGGAAACTGAATAATGACTACTTGGACAATATCGACTCTTGAAAGAGAGTTAAGCGACGGTGGGGTAATTGTTGCCCACTGGAGAGCAACAGATGAAGAGACCGTAGGTACTGGTGATGAAGCTGTAACTTACACAGCAAGTTCTTATGGTACTTGTGGTTTTACTTACGACCCGTCTAGCCCTGATTTCACGCCTTACGACGATATTACTGAAGCACAAGCTCTGGGGTGGTGCTGGAACGATGGGGTAGATAAGACTGCTATTGAAGCTTCTTTAGCGAGTAACATTAACGAACAAAAGAATCCGACAACTGCTGACGGAATACCTTGGTAACTTAGTAAATAGAGGAGAAATCTGATGAGTAAAGACAACAAAGCTCAAATGATTACGGTAGACGATAAAGAGTACGACACTTCTGACTTTACAGAAGAGCAGATTGTTCTGACCAACCACTGTCTTGATTTGGACAGGAAGATTGGAAACATGAACTTCCAAATTCAACAACTGCAAGTCGGCAAAGATTCTTTTTTAAAAATGTTGAAAGAATCACTTGAATCGTCTGAAGAAGAATCCGAGTAAGAAGTATGAGAGATGACTCACGTTTTTGTATTGGTTCTGATCATAGGAGGAGAACAGGCGTCTGAGACTTGTGATCAGGCTATGTGCTTTTATGACCTGAATCGCTGCAATTATTTTGCTAAAAGGTTAAGACGCAACACAACACCAAGCACATCCAGCCCAGTTTCAGCTTACTGCAAGCCAACATTGGTAGACCCACAGCAAGATGGAATAAGGGTCTACTAATGGCAGCGGAGATCATAGCAGCAGTACAGATGTGTTCCTCGGCCTATCGCTTTATGAAGACGGCGGTGAATGAGGGTCGGGAGCTGAGTGACATGACTAGAGCTTTAGGCAAGTTCTGGGATGCCCGAGAAGAGGTCAGCGTTTTAGAACAGAAAGCTACTAACCCCAGCAAAATAGAAAAACTGTTCGGTGGTAAGTCGGTTGAAAGTCAGGCGTTAGAGATAACACTACAGAAAAGAAAAGCCGAACAGCTAGAGAAAGAACTGAAAGACCTGTTCTACTGGACGGGTAACGCAAATCTCTGGCATGACATGCTAAGAGAGCGGATTAAAATACGGAATATGCGTATAGCTGATGCTAGGGCTAAAGCGCAGTCCAGAGCGGCAATGGTTGATATAGTGGTAATAGTAGGTGTTTTTACGGTTCTTTTTGTTGTCGGTATGGTTATTACTAGCGTAGCGGTAGAGTAATGGATTTTCAGATTGGATTTAATATTTTTTTAGCGGTAGTAAGTTTTGGCGGCGGCTGGCTGGTCAACAGAGTTTTTGTGTTGCTCGATAGAATTGATGCGGATATGAAACAGATCCCTGAAAAGTATGTGTCTAAAGACGATTACCGTGAAGACATTCGCGAAATCAAAGAAATGCTAGGTGCTATCTTCAAACGCCTAGAAAACAAGGCTGACAAATGAAACTTGATCCCGTACTGCTCAATATGGCCTGTAGCTGGTCAATGAAGGCATATAACGACAAAAACAAAGATGCCATTAAAATCGAAAGTAAGTGGACATCTACTACAGTATATATAGCCAAGCGTAAGTCCATAGACATCATAGCCTTCAGGGGTACACAGCAGGGTCGGGATTGGCTGACAGATGCGCTCGTAGTCCCCGTGCCATACGCGGGTAGACTGTGCCACGGTGGATTTGCGATGGCCCACAGGTCAGTCTGGAAACAAGTTAAGAAACATATTGATCCCAAGAAACGCACCCTGATCTGCGGCCATAGCCTCGGCGGTGCGCTGGCAGAACTGTCTGCCTCTATGTTGAACGGTAAGCACGACAACATAAACTTGATTACCTTCGGTAAACCGAACGTGTTCTTCAAGGGCTTTAAGAAGCCAATGACTCTTGATAATCAAATCTCCTGTGTGCAAGGCAGCGATATGGTGGCTAGAATCCCACGCTTTTGCTACGGCCCTTCAAGCTCGCAGACTATGTTGTACTTCAGCAATACCGGCCCTGACTACATAAACCCCAGCAAAGACACCAGAGTTGCTGACAGGGGTGACCTGAAAGACCGGATAGCTGACCACATGATGGACGGCTACAAGGATAGGCTAAAGGAGTTTTTGGATGAGCAAGAAGCACAAGCTAATAAAGTAGTGCAAATGGATAAGGACAAAAAACTAGCCCGTAAAGAACTGGAGGATATGGCGAATGAAATGTTTATTAAAGATTAGCTTTTTAGCTGTTTTCACTTTATCTAGCTGTACGTCTGTTGAACAAGTTATGGCAAATAAAGAAATATACTGTAACCAATTTTACAAGGGTGTCAGAGCTGTAGGGCGGGGCGCCCTATCAGCAACTACTGGCGTTATAGTGCCTGACGTCTGTGACACTATTGATAATATTGTTGCTGAGGACAACGCTGACAGCGTGAGTAAAAGCGATATCTGATCTAAAATTAATCCTGCAACTTTGGTTGGTGTTTCAGTAATGTATGAATACAACTGCATTATAAGAAGGGTGGTTGACGGGGATACGATATATGTTGATGTCGATCTGGGGTTTGGCGTTGTTCTTCGTGGTTCAAATGGTCGTGGTATTAATGTTCGCTTGTTTGGAGTTGATACACCTGAGTCGAGAACCAGAAATCTGGAAGAAAAAGCGCACGGATTGTTAGCTAAAAAATATGTTCAAGACAACCTTAAGGTTGGCGAAAAGTATATTCTAAGAACAAAAGAGAAAGGTAAGTTTGGGCGGTATTTAGGCGAAATTAAGGTAGGCAGATCAACTATTAATAATATGTTGATCAAGCAAAAACTTGCCGTTCCCTATACAGGTCAAAACAAAAAAGAGATTGAATCCGCCCATATAGCAAACAGAAACCTCTTGATTAGTGAGGGGTTACTATGAAGCTAGGCGGTTTGCTTAAATCCCTTGCCCCAACTATAGCTAGTGCGGCGGGTGGGCCAATGGCTGGTATGGCTGTCAAGATGGCGGCTTCTAAGCTAGGCATACCAGACGCCACAGCAAACGAGATTGAAGACCTTATCGAACGAGAGCCTGAAAAGGCGGTATTGCTTAAAGAGGCAGACAAAGATTTTAAGGATCGTATCCGAGAGATGGAGATAGACCTTGAGTCTTTTAAAACAGAAGTTGATGACAGGAAGGATGCTAGGACTAAGTTCTCGGGGGATGTTACACCCAAGGTGTTCTGCATACTCGCGCTGATTTTGTATGGCGCGTATGTAATGACTGTGACCATCCTTCCTCATGACCAGAACGATGAGACTATTATCTCTTTGGTTCTGGGTCAGTTATCTGGGATACTTGGCACTTGTGCCGCATTTTTCTATGGCGGATCTAATGGCAAGAAATAACATGAAGCAGTTAATTGAAATGTTAAGGCGTCATGAGGGTGAAGTTAAAACTAATGGCCGTCATGTTGCCTATAAATGTTCGGAGGGATACTGGACTCTGGGTATTGGGCGTAATATTGATCCAGAGAATGGTATCGGTTTGTCTGATGACGAAGTTGATTATCTTTTGGAGAATGACTTAGAGCGTTGCATAAAAGAAATCTCTAGTGAGTACCGTTGGTTCAACGATCTAGATGATGTAAGAAGGGATGCGATAATTAATATCTTTTTTAATCTTGGTGCTACGAGGTTCAGAGGTTTCAAGAACGCTATAGCCGCTATGGAAGAAGGCAACTTTGGCAAAGCCTCTACAGAATTTTTGGATTCAAGATGGGCAAAGCAGGTTAAGGGAAGATCTCTTGAGGTCACTGACCTTTTAAAAAGTGGCGAGTATGTTAAATAGGTTTGCGATATGCTGGTTAAGTACAAGTTTGCTCCGGGTGTAAACAAGGAAGGTACAGAATACACAGCCGATAGTGGCTGGTATGATTCCGATAAAATAAGATTTAGGAAAGGTCGGCCAGAACAGATAGGTGGTTGGCAGAAATATTCTATTAATACATTCCTCGGTGTGTGCAGATCCATCCACGATTGGAATGCTTCTGCCTCTACAGCATATCTCGGTATCGGAACTACTCTAAAGTATTACATCAACGAGGGTGATCAGTATTACGATATTACCCCTATTAGAGCAACCACAGCAGCGGGAGATGTTACGTTTGCGGCTGTAAACGGTGATGCCACTCTTACCGTAACTGACTCATCCCACGGCGCTATTCAGAATGACTTTGTTACTTTCTCTGGGGCTACCAGTTTGGGCGGCAACATAACTGCTGAAGTCCTAAATCAAGAGTATCAGATAGCTACAATCCTTAATGTCAACTCTTATACGATAGAAGCTAAAGACACTAGCGGTAATACAGTTCTTGCTAATGCATCTGACACGGGTAATGGAGGAGCCTCTGTGGTGGGGGCGTACCAGATAAATGTTGGGTTAGATACTTATGTCCCTTCATCTGGTTACGGAGCTGGAACTTGGGGGGCTTCTGTTTGGGGAGGCTCTACCCCAATATATTCTGGTAATCAGTTACGTCTATATAGTGAAGACACTTTTGGCAGTGATTTGATATTTAACCCAAGGGGCGGCGACATTTACTATTGGGACGAGAGTGTTGGGATAGGTAGTAGAGGCACACCTCTGTCTAGCAATCCGTCCGCTTCTAACTGTCCGACTCTTTCTTTGCAAGTTATGGTGTCTGATGTAGACAGGCATACTATTGCGTTTGGTGCTAACACCATTGGCTCTTCAGAAATTGACCCTTTGCTTATTAGATGGTCTGATCAAGAGAATCCTTTTGACTGGACGCCTACAGCTACAAACACTTCTGGTGGTGTTTCTTTGCCTTCTGGTTCTTATATTCTTGGAGCCTTAAAGACAAGACAGGAGATACTAGTATTTACAGATAACGGCATTCATTCAATGCGCTATTCTGGCTCTCCGTTTACTTATCAATTTGTCTTGGTAAGTGAGAATTTTTCTATGGTATCTCCCAAGGCGGCAACAAGTGCAGGTGACGTTGTCTACTTTATGGATCGCGGCGGGTTCTTTATGTACAACGGAGCCGTTCAAAGGCTTACCTGTACTGTTCTTGACTATGTGTTTAGCAACATAAATCAGGAGCAAATATTTAAGGTGTTTTCTACAACAAGTTTAGACTTTTCTGAGGTCACTTGGTTCTACCCAGTAGGAACTGGCGATACTGAATGCACTAACTATGTTACCTACAATTATGTAGAGAACTCTTGGTCTGTCGGTACTTTAAGTCGGGGGGCTTGGATACCTGCAAATACTCGCAGCTTTCCAATAGCCTCTTCTAATATTACTGGAAACTCATATAACTATCTTTATTTTCACGAAAATGGATTTGATGCTGATGGTGAGGCAATGAACTCCTACATAGAGTCTGGAGGTATAGAGCTTGGTGATGGAGAGCAGTTCATGTTTGTCACCAGAATGATTCCTGACTTTGAGTTTAGAGGGGCGTCTTCCTCCGCTGCTGTTAATGTAATTCTTAAGGGAGGGGATTTTCCTCTTGAAAATAAACAGACCCTTTCGACCTCCTTAGTTACCGAGAATACTCAGCAGTCCTATGTAAGGACAAGGGCTAGGGAGACTGTAGTAAGGATAGAAGGTACTGGAACTGGTTACGGTTGGACTCTTGGTGATTTGAGATTTGACATTAGATCTGATGGAAGAAGGTGATGGCTAAACAGAGATATGTCATCCTTCCCGTTGCGGGAATAGATTACAATTACGACAACGAGCTTACTACGAGGAGATCGATAGAAAGGTCTTTTAATGAGGTTCAAGATACGATTAATGTCATATCTAATCAGAACGACAAAGACGCCTCTCTGTCTCTTAGGAAGTATCAGTTCATGTTTATGGGTGCTAAATGACAGACGTTATAAAAGTTCTAGGTCAGCTTGATGCAGCAGCTACAACTACTGAGGTTCTATATACAGTCCCTGATGTGACCGTGACAACAGTCAGTTCTTTCGTTGCCTGCAATAGAAACGCAGCCGCCCAGACTTTCAGGCTCAGTATTCATGTCAATGATGCTGGGGCAGATAACAAACAATTTTTATATTATGATAAGCAAGTAGACGCTAATGACACCTTGACAGCGGTCATAGGTATTACGTTGGGACAGGGCGATGTCATGAAAGTATATGCCAGCTCAACCGATTTCAGTTTTAGCGTGTTCGGCGTGGAGACCAGTTGATGAATAGAATGCCCCCGATGCAAAGAAATGCAGACGAGTTAGCTAGGTACGGTAGGTACGGTGACTCGATGCTGGTTCATATGAACCCCGCTGAGGTTCAGGGAATTGCGTCCTTGTCCCCCACTGGCAAGCTAACCAGAAACCCCGTCACGGGCCAGCCAGAGGCTTTCCTGCCATTCTTGGCTCCCCTGCTGGCTAAAGCTGTCCCTGCCGTCCTAGCCAAAGCTGGACTTGGTGGGTTGGCTAGTGCCGCCGCTGCCGCTCCGGGCATAACTTCCGCCATAACATCTGGTCTGGTCACTGGTGTTGCCGAGGGAGATCTTGAGAAAGGCATTATGGCTGGTATCACTAGTTTCGGCATAGGTAAAGCTATGGGCGTAGCCAGTGATGCGGTGAATTTAGGTGATGAAGTTGGTGCAGTTGAATCCGCTCAAAAGGCAGTCGATTCCACAGCAGATGTTTTGGCTAAGTCTGGTCAAGTCCCGGCTCAAATGTTAGCTGGGCCTCCGAATCCAGCCGACTATATTTCTAATGTTGGTGGCCCCGGAATGAATCAAGGTTTTAATGTTCTGACAGATGTTGGTTCTGAAATCACACCTGAGCAAATTGCTAACATTAATGCTCAGACCACCCTTGGAAATGCCGAGTCTGCTTTAAGCTCTGAAAGGCTTGATGTTAGTGCAAAAGATCAAATAGGGGCTATGTTTGATAAAGATGGCCTTCAGGCTTTTGGCGCAGAAATGATGAAGCCTTCCAACATTCTCCCAACTGCTGTTGGTGCTGGAAATCTAGCGCAAATGGACGCTATGGAGAGGCAGAATGCTATAGGTAGAGAGCAAGAAGCTAAGAGACAAAGAATGCTAGACAGGCAGCGAGGCATTATGTCTGGCGCTGCCTCTGTGGCACAACCAAAAAATCCATTTGCCGGTGTATTTAAAAAACCCGGACTAAGTGCGTTTAGCTCATAGGAATTTATTATGCCTGATAATAGAGTAGGTGAAAATGATACTGAGGGCCGTAACGATTCAGATTACGGAACTGC
>WLWF01002530.1_pt1 | contig 13077 bp, 19 predicted proteins | sample 6718331 | NCBI WGS metagenome assembly WLWF01 (sample SAMN12718692, study PRJNA515312) | sponge metagenome | isolation source: marine sponge | host: Mycale hentscheli | place: New Zealand: South Island, Marlborough, Capsize Point | collected 2003-05-01
TGAGTTTGTTTTAACTTGCTTGTTAAATCATATTTATCTACTGCTTTGTCAAATCGTTTTGAATCAGGTTTGCCTGGTTCAGCATGAGTATTCATCCACTTTTCAAAATTATTAAAATTAAATTTTTTACCAGTTTTAGTATCTAAAAATTCAGCTTCAGCACTTGCTTTAGTCCAATCATAATTTCTAATCTCACGCGGAGTCATAATCTTATTTGTTTTTGGATGATAAAGTTTAAATCTTCCATCTCCTTCTTTAAGTGCAGATCGATAAGCATTGTGCCAAAGTTTAACTTTCCCATCTCCTCTGCTCGGCCATGCTTTTTTATCGTCTAGGGTGTGTCTCAACGCAGAGTATGCTTCAGGACCCACTTTAGAACGATCTATACCATATCTATAATTGTCAAAGTCCCATTTTTTATATTGAGGAAAAGCATTCTTTAATTTGTTTTGATCTGAAATAGTTAATTTAGTTGCTTTTTCTCCTACTTGATTACCTATACCTAGGTCAGACTGAATATTTTGAACATTGCCTACAGTAAAATCTTTACCCGTTTTAACAGCTTTCCTATTTAAATTGTTAAGTACATCTGTAAATTCAACAGCGGTTAAATCTTTATATTTAGAAGATAATCTTAATTTTTTAAATTCTTCATTATTAAGAGAACCAGGAAAAGTTTTTTTATAATCAGCTTTATGTGTTTTAATTAATTCTTTAGCTTGTTTTAAAGTAGGGTTGGTAATCGATTTTCTACTTCTCTCTCCTCCTTTTTGAATTTCAGCAACCAGTCTCCACCTGTTTCCATCTAAATTCATGAACATTCCTTTAGGCAATAATGCTTTAATTGCTTTAACTTCTGCGTTTGTAAGTTTTGCAGTTTCTCTAGGGCCACGGGCAAAAGGACTTCCATCTGCAAAAGCCACTCTTCCGCCCATCTTAAGTTCAGCCAAATTAAATCGAGTGCTTAAAGACTTGGAGTCTCCAAAGTCAAACGTTCCATCAGTTTTAAAAATTAAATCTTTAGCCATTATTTAGGTTTCGTGTTTCTAGGGATAACAAAGAGATCATCCGTAATTTCACTAAAATCAAAATCTTCCCCGTACTGATATTGATATTCCTCGTGTTTCAAAACATCTCTAATTCTATCTAATACTGTCTGTCTTTGATCGATTGTAAGTAATTTGCTTTTATCCCCTGTGGGCGTCCAACCATAGGTTTTTGCTCCTGGATTAAGATACATTTCGGCTATTTCAAGATTAAACCTCGGATCATTCTTAATTAAGTTTTGACCAATAGAATATAACTCACTATCAAATTCTTTTTGCGATGCGTATAGGCCTTGTACATTATCTTTTTTAGGTTTAGCTTGTTGAGCTTCATAGTCTTTTTTAGCTTTTCTGGCTTTCATGAATTGATTGGATAACCAGCTATAAGCTTCATCATATAAAGCCATACCATCTCTTTGATTTAAATCAGTGATATCTTGACCTTCTTTAATTAAACCTCGTTGTCTTGCAATTTCATCAGCTAAGACATCGGCGTTATATTTTAAATCGCCTTGGGCGAAATTTTGTTCAACATTCGAAACCGCTTTTTCAATGTCACTTGTTTTCTCTAAGCCTTTAAGACCTTCTTCTACGATCCCTGCGCCTTTTTCATTCATCTGACCTGACTCGTCAAAGAACTTACCTTCAATAACATTAAGGTCCGCGGTTCGTGATGCATCATCCAATGGTTTTAAATCTGTTATTTCTTTTAATGCTTTGTCCGCTGCTTCTTGTGCGTTGTCCCAACCGCCAAAAGGATAGTCATCCATCCATTCATCTAAGAATTGCATGTTCTCTCCATAATACTTTTTCATAAGATCAATCGGATCGGCTCCTGTTTGTCTTTTACTCGGGTTTAAATCTGCGTAAGTTTTAAGAGACTTTCTGATCTCTTCAGGGAGCTTTAACCGCGGATCACGGAGCAGGACCTCACGAGCAATCGCTCTATAAGTTCCATCTCTTTGAGTACGCATTCCTTTAAGCGCTATATCCATAAGATCATCTTTGGGTTCACCCATCTTAACTAAATCGTCTGCCATTTTTTTAACTTCGAGAGTTCGTTTTTCAATATCAGCCATTTCATCAAGAAGACTTTTTGCTTTTGAAGAACCAGGAATACCACTTAGCGGAGTACTACCTGCTTTTTGGTTTTCTAAAACTTCATATAAATTCTTACCTTCTTTAAGCAAAGCGTCTTCAGATTTAAGATTATCTTTTTGAACAGATCTTAAGGTATCAATATTGTTTTTTAAATTTGCTTTTTGTGTAGAACTTAATTTAACACCGTTATCCTGAATGTATCGAATAGACTTAATAAGATCTTTGATAAGATCGCCTTCATATTCTTTTAATTTATAATAACGTTTATCTCGAGTAATACCGGGAACAGCATATTGAGATAGGTTAACAGGATTGCTTACTTTAGAACCCAGTGTTGTAAAATTACCTGCTTCTTTACGAGTAAGCATTTTTGCAACATTGGTGTCTTTAATACCTGTATCTTTTCTAAGAAGGTCTTCAAGCTCTTTAGCAAGCTTGTCTAAGTCGGAAAATTTAAATTTAGCCATGTTCTACCCATAATACACTTGTTTTTGATCCACCTTTTTTGGATCTTTATAATCTTCAGGATGTTGTATTAATCCACCTTGCCTGAATCTCATAACTGCCTGCGTCATACTATCTACCAAATCGTCATGATCGCCATGCGGAAAGGCCGCGCACTCTTCGATTACCTCATCTGCAAATTTCTGTGTCGGCGCCCATATCATACCAGATTCAAATAAAGGTGCAACTGAATTCACTCTAGCGTGTTTATCGTTTCCTTTAGATGGAGTGAAGTTCACGACTGGAATATCCATAGCTCTAAGTTCATAAGTAAGAGGTAGCCCTGCTGCTTTTGCTTCAATAAGAACAGTTTCTGGATCCCAGTACTTATAATTAGCAAGCGCACGTCTACGAAGTTCTGGAAATTCCCATCTTCCTTTGATGGAGTCTAGCAAAATTAAATTAGGACCCGAATCATCATTAGGAGTAAATATACCCCAAGTGGTAATAGCACTAAAGTCAGCCGTTTCTTTTTTTAAAAATGCAGTATCGTAAGATTGAATAATATGTTGTAGAGGCGGTACATACTCTTTGTCCCATTTACGCCACCACTCTCGTTTGATTAAAGCTCCTTCTTCTGAAGTAGGCTTTTGCATCCATTGTGCATTCCACTTAGCAACAGGTAAGGTTGCTTTTACTTTTTCTAATTCGTTTATGTTCCAATACTCAGGCCAAACAGATTTAGGTTTTTTAGTATCTTCATCTAAGATAGCTGGAAACTCTACAACTTCCCATTCATCTGCTTTGATATCTCCTTGTTTTTTTAATAAAATTCCAGTTAAGTCTTTTGTAGACCAACGTGTCATTACTAAAATAATTTTTCCACCTGGTTGCAAACGTTGTCTTGGACCAGACGTATACCACTCATACGCATTTTCTAATGAAGTTTCAGATAGAGCGTCTTGCTCAGAATGAGGATCATCAATAATTAATAAATCTGCACCACGACCAGTTATGGCACCACCTACACCAGCAGCAAAGTACTCACCACCCTGGGCGGTCTCCCATCGTCCAGCAGCTTTTGAGTCTTCTTGTAATTTTGTTTTAAAAATTTTTGCATACTCTTGAGAATCAATTAAATGTTTAGCCTTACGACCAAAACGAATTGCAAGTTCCCCGGTGTGCGTTGCTTGGATTATTTTTAATTTTGGATTTCTACCCACCATCCAAGCCGGAAGTAAGTATGAGGCAAACTCCGACTTAGTGTGTCTTGGGGGCATGTTAACTATAAGACGAGTAATCTCGCCTGTAGCCAATTTATTAAATTTTTTTGCAATGTGCCTGTGATGGGACCCCTCGATAAATTCGGGCCATACACACTTAACAAAAGATAGAAAATCATCCTTAGCTCGATTTTGTATTTTTTTTTCGGCATGTAAGACCTGATAACGTCGGTATTCTTTCCTTACATCAGCAGGTAACTTGCTAATATCTATATTATTCAAGTCCATGTTACTGAAAATGTTTTTAGCACCATTAACTCTCTAAATCAAGCAATAAACCAAAAAGCAGTGGGACCCCTTTTTAAAAAAGCGGGGTCGGGGTCGGTTATATATATAAGATTGAAGTTGCGAGCGGGTCCTACTAGTAAAACAGGACACCGCTCTAGTTAGTTAGTTATGTGGTAACTGTGTAGTTCTCATCATCGTATTGCTCACGTGTTATTGGTCTGCGTTCGCCTAACAATCTATTCTCTACGCAATAGGTCCAACGATTATTAGTATGATCATATCGATCGTAACTTCTTACCCAGGCGTTCTCAACTGTTAACTTGATAGGCTCATTAATACGACCGAAGTGATTGACAGCTTGTTCGCCAAACTTATCAAACCAATCACGTTCGCATTGCATTGAGCAAGCACTCTTACCTAGATAATAGAATGATGATCTTCTTCTAGTTTGATATGTCTTAGCGCCTTTCGGTCCACGTATTCTGTCTTTTGTTTGGTAAGTATGGCACTTTGGTCCTTGGCAGTATTTCATTAGTTAATCCTTTTCATTTCTTCTTGGTTTAATCCAACTGATATATGAATAGGGGCAAGTTTATTACTTGCATATCTGTAATTACCTCTATCTCTATCAAAGTATAAAATGTAGCTTTCGTTTAACTTACATTTCAAATCCCATTTACCTCGTCTAGTGATATGTCTTTTGTCCTTGTTAACTTCCCCACCAATAGTTTGAGGTGTGTAAGTTATCATAAACATTGTTCCGTCTTTTAGTAGTTCTTTCATTGTGTCCTTTCTGTTATATCCCATATTATATGGGATATAACTTAATAAGTCAAGAGTTTAATTAACTGCTTGATTTTGCTGATTGTAAGCAAGTCTTTCAGCTATTTTCTGCTCTCTTGTTTTTTCTTTATTCTTCATAGCTTTTATTCTATCTGCAAGATTTTTAGGATTGTAGATAGTTAAACCCGTTGAGTTTGTTCTGATGATTTCAGCTTCATCAATATTTAAACCAAGTTCACTAGATAGTTCTAGTGCTTCATCTAAATATCTATAACCTTTTAAACCAACTTTGATTTCTTTCATTTGGTCAAGAACAGACTTAATCCATTTCTGATGACAAGTGATTAAATGTCCTTTAGCTTTTTGCCAAATCATTAAAGTATCAAACTCAGCTTTTGAACAATCTAACTGTCTATCACGACAATACTCACGACCAATTAAATCTAACTTATATTCATCATTCCACTCTCTTGAATATGAAGTTTGATTATCACGACCACCACTTGTTCCTAAATATTTGTCATTAGCATCACAAAATTTAGTTTGATGGGGATTGGATTGCTTTCCGTCCATTTCAATATTGATGTCTGGATTGCAACCATCTTGTGCTTTTAGTTCATCACGAAAATAAGCATAACCAAAATCATGATTGTTGTTATACTCTTGCCCGTCAATGTTTCCGTCAAGTTTAAAGTTAAAGTGTTCACTTATTCTTGCTTCAACTTGTTTAGGAACATCATTTTCATCACGTTCCATTTTATGCCCCATATAACCAAAATGAAAGCAACTGTCGGGGGCAATAGTATTTACATTGTCAAACTTATTTTGTAGATACCTTGCTTTAGCAACATCATCTTCGGTGTATGTTCTTCTAACAATTTTGTGAGCCAAATCCCACGCATTGTCTTGCATTGGTTTCATATTTTCTCTTGCTTGAAAATACTTTTCTTTCTCTTGCGTATCTTCTGCTTCTATATGCACACGCATACGATTAGCAATTTTATTCCGATACTCTTGATTTAATCTTAAACGCATAATTGTCCTTTCTGTTAGTGTTTAATTAAATGGAATTTATCACTTGACATACCTATTGTCAAGCATTATATAGGATAGTATGATTAATTGGACAAGTGTAAAATTAAGCGATTTAAACAAACACCGATATATGCGTATGGACGCAAGATATTGGATACAAAAATCGCTTTTAAAAAAGAAAAGAAAGAAGAAAAAAAATGATAATAGATAGTATATGGTTTTATCCAATTTTATTTGGTGGCTTTATGGCAGTACTATTTTTGTTTGATGTTTAATGGATCTGGTATAGGTCGCCTGGACGTTTCTGGGCTATATCACAGGTCGAGATGTGACTTTCAGCAATGTCCACCCACATATATTGGAGGTGGATCGCCTGCGAGACACCAGATCCACGAAACTTGAACCCTGGTCCTATCAGACTGTTTGCTTTAATAAGTCGTGCACGGTGGGACCTGGGGTCAAGGACCTAGTTAATTACTAGTAAGCCCTGGTGCACCGGTAAACAATTGCCGCTGGGCTTCAACGTTCTTGGCCCACTTTAGAATGATTCTAAATTGGGCCGCGGGACCGGCAAGCTACAAGCAGCAAGCTTGACAGGGGCTCCAGGACCATATAGGATGAGATTAGAAAGGAAACATATGACAACAATAATATATAAGGACAAAAAATATAAACTACCATTTGTGATTAATTCACATTCGACAGCAATGGTAAAAAGAACGAACCCGTTCAGCGGTGAAAGCATAGAGCTTCCCTGCTTTGCGGCCTGTGTTTATGATTACACAATACATAAAAATCTAGAGATGGAACAGCTAGACAAAGCGACGAACCAAAAACCTGGCTTCAGTGATAACCAGGATGGATGGCAGGTTGTGCGTAACGGAATAGATTTTTTCCGTAAGTACTTCGCTCGAGAGTATATGGTATTACTTGACTAAAATTGTGTCCGACTGCTGCGCGCCTCCGGCGCGCGGCCAGTTTAGAATCATTCTAAAAAAAAATTTAGGGGCCGGAAAAAACGAGCTACAAGCTGCAAGCTTGACAGCTGGTCCAGTATAGTATAGGATAGTATTATGTTAAAGAAAGAAGCTAGAGTAATAACCGGGGGCCTGAGTGCTCCATCCAAGATGCCTGGACCTGCATATAATTTGCCGGCCAGTCAATGTATAACAGGCGCTAAGCTGGTCCAGATCCCTGGCTCAGTGTGCGCGGGCTGCTACGCCCTGAAGGGTCGATATCGATTCAACAACGTCCAGAAGGCTCTCAAGCGAAGAGCTGCAAGCATTACGGACCCTGACTGGGTAGACGCGATGGTCACGCTGGTGACCGGCCACGAGTACTTCAGGTGGCATGACTCTGGAGACCTGCAATCAGTCGACCATCTTAAGAATATATTTGAAGTATGTAAACGAACGCCAAGCACCAAGCATTGGATGCCCACACGAGAAGCGCGCTTCCTGAAGCTGATGGATCCTGACATAGTTCCGCCAAATTTAATTATTAGAATGAGCTCTCACATGATCAACCAAAAACCAGTTACTTTCTGGCCCTGGACAAGCACAGTATCTACCAGCGGCAAGACCTGTCCTGCAGCGGACCAAGGCAACAAGTGCCGGGACTGCCGTGCATGCTGGGACAGGAACATAAGCAATGTCACATATCCGAAACACTAGAGCCTATCATGGCGGGGCGCGCACGCGACCTGACATCATAGACGAGATCCACGATCAGTGGTGCCGTGACAACGGTTACCCGGTGAAGCCACGAGCTACAAGCTACAGGCCAAGCAGCAAGCTGCAGGCTGGTGAAGCTTCAAGCCCCAAGCAACAAGCTATTAATCGCGGACCACGAAGCACCAAGCTCTAAGCCGCAAGCATAACCCGAAGCCACAAGCTCACGAACCACGGAACCTGGAAAAAGTTTTACGGACCTCTGACCGAGGTGCCTAATAAGGATAAAAGTATTGTCTGGATGTGTGACGTGGAATGAAATTTGGTGTGGAGAGAATCTTACTGAATTACCTCTTGTAACTTTTAGTTCAACAGTAAAAAAGTGCTTAGAAGTATTATACCCCAATACATCAGGCAACCCAATACCAGCAAGGTTTTCAATACGATTCCACAAGATACCGGAAGTATTGCGTCTAAGATCTTGATATAATTTTCTCTCGGGTGCCATCTCATTTTTGAGGTAACCTATGTATTGTTAAAGTATTAATTTGGGTGCTTCAACCTTTGGAAACATAACTAATCTCAGTCCATCTTTTGAACCAATAATATTATTGGTTTGGACCTCCATCGCTTTGACTTCCGCAATCGTCCCAGTATTTAACGACACATAAATCTTTGCATGTTTAATATCATTACCTTTTTTACCATCAGTAAATTCAGATAATATATTTTGCAAATCTTTAACGTACACTACAGTCCCGCTCTTCTTGCTCTATCAAGTTGATCTTCAATTTGTCTAGCTAATTTTTTATTGTCAGCCATGAGTTCTATATTCTCTTGTTCGATCTCTGTCAAGCGCATCTGCATTTTTCCATTAAGTTTTTGATGATCATCTTCAACATTTAAAACTTCAGCAAGTCTTGCCTCTAGTTCTTTTATTTTTTTATTAGCATCTCTTAACTCAGGGGAGTTGGTGACTGTTATTCCTTTAATTAAAATCATTTCATTCTGTAGTTCTTGGTTCTTAGTTTTGAGTCCTGCTAACTCACACTCCAGCTCGCCTATCTGTCGTGTTAAATCATTAGGACCTCTGTCATCATACTTAGTTGGATCTTCCATCACTATCGCTTTGAATCCTTTCAATATTGTGTTCTCTTCAATGAGTTTACCACCTTTAATTTTTAACGCAGCTATCTCTTCTTGAAGCATCTTTATAATTTCTGACATATGTTGACTTGTACCTTATATTACCTTATATGTCAATTATGGGAGTACCAAAAAGATTAACTGAAATGCAGAGACGCTTCGCTGAATACCTGGTGTTCAATGAAGGCAAGACGACTGGAGCTGAGGCCGCTATCGCAGCTGGTTACAGCAAAGATAGAGCTAGGCAAGAAGCATCAGAGCTAAGGAACCCCCGGCTATCACCACTGGTGGTCAAGTACATCGGGGAGCTGAGAGAAGAGAATCAAAAGAAATACGCAATAGACTTTGAAAGACACATAGCTGAGCTGGCTAAGATCAGAGAGTTAGCCATCAAACGTGGCAGCTTTAGTAGTGCTGTGAACGCTGAGGTCAACAGGGGTAAAGCCGCTGGATTGTATGTAGAGCAAAAGATTATTAAAACAGGTAAGCTTGAAGATATGACTGAACAAGAATTAGAAAATAGAATGAAGCAAATTATAAATGACTATGCACCTATCTTAAATGCTAAACCAATCGAAGAGATAAAAGCGGAAGTGAAATCATTATCCACCAAAGCAAAGACAGGACTAAGGCCACTAAAAAAAGTTGCATCCATTCCGACTCAGGCCACATCTAATGGAGCTTCGTCATCTTCTTCACACAAGCCCAAGGAATCATAGTTCGATCACCAAACGTGATGGAGCCATCCTCATTCTTATCATAAGAAGCAAATACTTTGACGTGTTTTCTATCCTTAGAGAATAGCCAACCTTCGTTAACTGGATAAGCTAATTTCATTTTATGAAACTCACGCTCATCAGCCCAGCCAGAATCTGATATAATATCAATCCATTCTATTCTGTACTTAGAGAACGGAATGTCGTTTGTTTGAACCGGCTCGACTAGTTTTCTTTTTCTTCTCGGTTTTCTTCTTTTCGGTTTTCTTTTCATTGTTGAACATCCATGGGTTGTGGACACGATTGAAAGTATCCATCCAATTCTCGTTGGAGATTTGTTTTTGTCGACCCATATTGCATAACCCAATTATTCAATATCAGATCTCAGCCTATAGGTATATAGGAAGTTTTAAATATATTTAAGGTAAGGAAACTTTTTCGTGCCAAATACAATACTATTTGTGTTGTCTACCAATGGTTCTAGACGACTTACATTTTTGTTTTTTCATAATCGTTGGTATTGCTTGCTTATTTTGAGATTTGTAAGATTTGTAAGTAATTTGTAAGTAAGATTAGCTAGTATTACCAACACTTATTCGTCATTTTTTGTAAAATCTTACACTTACATTTTGTTTTACGTTTTTTTTCTGAGGTAGTGAAAAGTTTCTATATCCCTATATGTCAGGAATCTTTCTCAAATTCGGCTAATAATGCCTGTGTATCTATCTGAGCTTCTTCTTTGTAGTCTCTTTGCAACTCATGGTACATATTAAGCCTTTTAAGCCATTTCCACTTCCAGTTGCGTAAATCAGCATCCTGGAATCTAAACTCTTGGAAATATAGGTCAGGAGTACAGACCATTATGATACCTTGTCTAATGTTAGAGCCATAAACAGCGTCATGGGCCATGCAATACGCTGCAATTTGCAGATAGTAGTCCTCAATCCATTCAGGATTCTTAGGTCTGTTCGCTTGCTTAAAGTCAATGATTGTTTCCATGTCATTGTGCATACAAACTAAGTCTGTTGAGCCTGCGTATAAACCTGGGTAGTAGAGTGTAATTTCTGAGCCGTAATATTCTGTAACAGGAGTTAAACCGATCTCAATAATCTTTTGAGCCATCGGAGCTGCCTCGCGACCAATAGTTGTAAGGTCTTGATAACCAAACCCCTCGATGTATTTTTCCAAGAACTTATGCATGCTAGTCCCCCGCTTGCTTGAATGATTCTTGATTCTCTCTGCTTCTTCATGACCAACTTTTTCCTTCCAGCGCTTGATATAACTCTGATCTTTTGTTTTTGCAAGGATAGTTGTAACCGACGGCAATCTTACACCTTTAACATCATAGGTCCGCGAGCCGTGATCCGTGTAGCTGGTAGCAGTGATGTATTTGAATTTATCAGAGTGTTTCACTGGATCCCCCAAATCAACATGTACAACGAAACAAGGACCATGGAACTTAAGCTTAGAAATACGATTTTAAAAAATGGGTTCAATGTAAAGTCTCCGCATCTTCGTAAGGCTCGACTTCAGTCTCTTGAATAACATGGAGCATGCGCTCATATTCGTCGGCGCTCAGGACCGTTTTATAAATACGCATCGCAATGGCCATGTACGTTGAGGCAACCATTTGAGGATTATGCTGTTCACTTAAGAACAAAGCTCTCTCATAACAGGCATCAAACAATTCTTTTAGTTGTTCTGTTTCATCACTTTTAGACATTAGTAAATCTTTCAGCATTCTGTGCGTGCAGGTTTTCGTTTTTTTCTTTTTCATAATCTTTTATTTTCTTATTCACATACCATTCATGTCGCTTAACCTTAGTACAAAACAAAGAGTTATACATCTTAACATAAGCTTTCTTATCACGTTTAATCTTAGATTTTTTATGATAATTTTTCTGATATAATTTTTTTCGCTTCGCGATATTCTCGGGTCGTGCCGCATACTCCTTCATGTAGGCACGCTTCTTCTCTTGGTTAATGGGTTTAGAATAATATTTTTTGTTCGCCTTTCTTCTGTTAGTGTAATAGTCGGGCTGTCTATAAACCCACTGTAAATGCTCACGTATCTGAGCTAGTGTTCTTTCTTTCATAATCCTCTTTCATCGTTTGTGAGATCTCGTCCAGGTTTCCCCAGTTAATTTCGTTATAATTCTTTTTATACTTACTTGTTGAAATACGACTTCGCCCATCCCACTTGCGTCCTCGTTCTCTGTTTTGCTTCTTTGTATTGGTCATATAAATGTCTTTTAATATCTTTATCTGTTTTAACAATCGTCAACACGTCAACACTATTATAGGCTTTAACGTATGCGTTTTGAGATACAGCAATAGAACTACCTGATGCCAGTAGAGCAAACTCACTGCAACTAGTTATGAGGACAGCCGTTATGCTTAGCACCATAGCCAGCATTAAAAGCCTGTACCATCTTGGGTTCATCATAAATTATCTCTCCTTGTGATTCACATGTTTCACAATCTTTCATTCTACTATATCCTAGATCCCAATTCCATAGTTTAATTAGGGTCTGTTTAAATCTTAAATACCCGTTGCCTTTACATGTGGGACAGATTGCGGTGTGGGTACGTTTTTTGTAATTGTTCAAAGTATGCCTCTCTTTCATCTAATTGTTTTTGTATTTTGTCTTTAACGTATTTGGGTTCTCGTCCGGCAAGTTCACACACCAAACGAAAATCTTTACTGTAGCCATTGAGCCAAGATAAAGCTCGTTTGGATTCGGTGTAATCGGTAATGCCAAAGGCGTCGTGTAACGCTCGAGCCAACACAGCAATCCAAAGATACTGCTCGGGTTCTAAACCACGTCCACCGGTTAAACTGTAAGCGTTTTGGTTTGCGGGGCCCGATCGTTTCATTTTCTTTCCTTACTTAATCTTCCATTGAGTCTTTGTTTTTCTGCGGCGCTCAATGATTCCACCGTTTTACTGATAGAAAGTTTCACACCTGGCACTGTATTTCTAGAAATTTTTTCTAGATCAGCATACACTGCGTGGGTCACTGAAATGTTTCTGTATTTAGTTATATCTGTCATTTTGTTTTTCCTTTTGAGTTAAGAGTACATGGAGAGCTTCGACTTCATCTTTTAAAGCTTGAACTTTTGCTTTCAATCTGACGTTTTCTCTGCTAATAAATTTAACGAGATTTAATAATTTCTCACTTTCCATAAACTATAATATAGGATTTTGGACCAGGATTGTCAACATGAAAATAGCATTAATGATGATCATTTGTTCTGCTGTTGCAGGCGAATGTCAGGCGCCATTCCAAAACAAGCAATTGTTTGAGGATTGGTCCAGTTGTATGTATCGAGGATATAATGATTCTTTAGAATTACTAAATGTAATGGGGGATGACTATATAAACGAGCACGGAATCTATATAAAATTCGCGTGTAAAGAGATACCGGATAAAACAACTTGACAATTGTGGCAAGATTGTGTATACGAGAATTACTTCTCACCTTTTGATCCCGTTTAGATGTTCGTTCTGAACTCAACGGGACTATTCGCAATAATAAGCAAACATGAGATTACCATTCGGCAAATAGTTTCCCTGGTCACTCCCAGATCCGCGGTGCGTGGTATTGGCTTCTCGCCAGGCATT
>WLWF01002531.1_pt1 | contig 13064 bp, 16 predicted proteins | sample 6718331 | NCBI WGS metagenome assembly WLWF01 (sample SAMN12718692, study PRJNA515312) | sponge metagenome | isolation source: marine sponge | host: Mycale hentscheli | place: New Zealand: South Island, Marlborough, Capsize Point | collected 2003-05-01
TAAGTGCAGCAGCTAGTTCAGAAACAGGAGGCGGTTTTCAGTGTACAATTGGACCCGTAAATGATAGAGGTTAATTATGGCAGGATATACTTATTCAGAATTAACCGATGATATTAGAAACTACACAGAAGTAGATTCTAATGTATTTACTACGGCTATTATTAATAGATTTATTGAAAACGCAGAACATAGAATTAATTTAGATTGTCCTATGGATTCTGACAGATTTCAAGATCAAGCACAATTTGTACAAAATAGTACTTCAGTTACAATGCCTAAAAAAACTTTATTTGTAAGAGGTATACAAGTTTTTAATTCAACAACAGCTGTAACAGAACAGGGGGTATGGTTAGAAAGACGTGATCAAACTTTTATATCTGAATATGTTGGAGAAGCAACAGGACCTTCTGGAGGACAAACAGGTCAAAATGTAAAAGGTTTACCTAAATACTATTCTATGTATGGTGGAGCAACAACAGGTGTAAACACTGCTACATCAGGAGCTATTTTTGTAGCCCCTACACCGGATCAAAATTATCAATATATTATTCATTATAACGTCATGCCTGGAGGATTAGAGGATAATACAGGAGGTACTTATGTAAGTAATTATTTCCCTCAAGGGTTATTATATGCATGTTTAGTAGAGGCATTTATGTTTTTAAAAGGTCCAACAGATATGTTGACACTATATGAAAATAAGTATAAAACTTCTTTACAATCGTTTGCAGCTATGCAAATTGGTAGAAGAAGAAGAGACGATTACACGGATGGTACAGTAAGAATTCCAATCGAGTCAGCGCCTCAGTAATTAGGAGAAAAAAATTATGACAATAACATCGGCAATATGTAATTCATTTAAAACAGAAATCCTACAAGGGGGACACAACTTTAACGACTCTAGTGGAGCACCAACAGGAAACACTTTTAAAATATCTTTATACTCAAGCGATTCAGCAACTTTAAGTAAATCAACAACAGCCTATACTGCACCATCAGATGGTACAGCAGATCCAACAAACACTTATGAAGTTACTTCAACTTCTTCTGGATACACAACAGGTGGAAATACTTTAGTAGCAAGTGCTGATCCAGTTTTATCTGGTGACACAGCATGTATAAAATTTAATGATACAAGTTGGGGATCATCAGCTTCGTTTACAGCTAGAGGTTGTTTAATTTATAATACAACTTCAATAACAGGATTCACAGCAAACAGATCTGTTTGTGCAATTAACTTTGGTTCAGATAAAACTGTAACAAGCGGAACTTTTACAATTCAATTTCCAGCTCAAACAGCAGGTAACGCAATCGTTCAGATAGCATAGGGAGTAAGTCCTTATGTCGGCAATCCGAACATTCACAGTAACGGTAGCATACGCTGACGGTGGCAATAAATATTTTCTTGATGGAATCCAACAAGACACTATAAATCTTGCAGAAGGTTATACTTATGTATTTAATTATCCTTCTGCTCATCCTTTTAAATTTTCAACTACTTCAGATGGTACACACTCAGGCGGAAGCGAATATACAACAGGAGTAACTCACAATAGTTCTACTCAAGTTACAATAGTTGTAGCTGATAGCGCACCTACTTTATATTATTATTGTTCTCTTCACTCAAATATGGGAGGACAAGCAAATACCGTGGACCCAGATACATGGGGAGTTTTACAATGGGGTCAAAATGGTTGGGGAAATCAAGATGAAACAACAATTACCTTAACAGGTTTATCAGCAACAACAACTTTAGGAACAGTTTCTGCTTTTAATGAAACAGGTTGGGGTGCAGATACATGGGGCTTTGAAGGTTGGGGTGGAGCAGAAAGTAAAATACTTCTTACAGGTTTAACAGCAACTACAACAGTAGGAGATTTAAGTCCTGCAGTTAAACCAGGTTGGGGTACTCTTAACTGGGGAGAAAATGCTTGGGGTGATGTTGAAGGAACAGAATTTACTATAGCTGGTTTAAGTTTAACAGCTAGTCTTGGAACAGTTGTAGCAAAAGATGTTGTTGGATTAACAGGTTTATCAGCAACTACTACATTAAATTCTTTACAATCTGTTTCAACTGACGCTACAATTACTCTTCCAAATTTAGGTTTAATTTCTTCAGAAGGTTTATTAGTTCCAGGAGACCATTCTGTAGGTTTATCAGGATTCTCAATTACAAGTTCTGTAGGATCTTTAGCCCCAGATGATGCTGTTGGTTTATCAGGGTTATCACTTACAAGTTCTGTAGGATCAATAAGTATAAGTTCAGATCCAGTAATTAGTTTAAATGGTTTAGGTCAAACAGCTACAACAACTTTAGGAACGGTAATTGCTTCGCCAAATTCAGAAGTTATTCTTTCGGGATTATCATTAACTTCTGCTTTAAATTCACTAACTACGGTGCAACAAACAAATGCTTCTTTAGTAGGTTTAGGTCAATCTGCTACAGCAACAGTAAATGGTCCCGGAATATCCTTTCCAGGGGTTTATAAAAGATTAGTGCCTACTATAAGCACGGGTTATACAAGATTAACACCATAATAATTATGTTTGACTTAAAACTATATAACAAGTATAAATAACAACAATTAGGAGATTAACATATGACATCAACATATACACCTCTCGGCGTAGAGTTAATGGTTACTGGTGAAAATGCCGGTACATGGGGAACAAAAACAAATACAAATTTAAATATCATTGAGCAAATCTCTGGTGGTTATGCTACACAAGCAATAGCGGGATCAGGAACTACAAATTTTTCTAAAACAGATGGTGGAACAGGTTCTCTAGTTGCAACAAGAGTTATAGAATTCACAGGTGCTCTTACAGGATCAAGAATAGTTACATTTCCAGTTTTAACAGAAAATTTTTATTTAATTAAGAACGCAACTACAAACGCAGAAACATTACAACTTAAAGCAGCTTCAGGTTCAGGTGCAACAGTTACTTGGGCTACAGATGATAAAGGTTGGAAACTAGTTTATTTTGATGGTGTATCAACTAACACTGGTGTTTATGATGTTGGTTTTGGTGCAGCAACTTCACCAGGTGGATCAACAACACAAGTACAGTTTAATAATTCAGGAGCTTTTGGTGGAGACGCAAATTTTATTTGGGATGCATCAACAGGATTAAATATTGGTTCTCAGAAAGAATTAAGATTACAGGATACTACAGGCGGTCAATACATAGGTCAGAAAGCAGCAGGCACAACTACAAATTATACTTTAACGTGGCCTGGAGCAGCAGCAGCAGCAAATGATTATGTTCTAACATCACAAACAGATGGAACATTAGCATGGGTAGAAAATACTGGTGGAACAGCATGGCAAGCAGTTTCAGCATCAGCAGCAATAAGTGTAACAGCAGGAAATGGTTATTTTTTAAATACTACATCAAATGCTATTACAGCAACTCTACCAGCATCACCTACGTTAGGTGATGAAATTGCATTAGCCGATTATGCAGGTACCTTTGATACAAATAATTTAACCGTAGCAAGAAACGGAAAAAAAATTCAAGGTGCAGCAGCAGACTTAACTGTAGCAACAGAACGAGCAGCATTCACCTTGGTATTTACAGATGATACACAGGGTTGGTTGCTGAAGAATAAATAATGACTACGTATAGGGCCATACAAGGTATGACTGTGCAGTCTCAAACTGCAGGTACAACTTCCGGTCAGATTTGGTACGATTCAGCTAATGAAGTTTTTAAACTTCAAAAAACATTAGTAGCTGCCTGGGCAACAGGTGGTACAAGATCTAATGCTACATTTAGAGGAGCTGCTATTGGAACAACTTCAGCAGCAGTTGCATCTGGAGGAACTCAAACTCCTCCTTTACCAGCAGGTCCTATTAACAATATTACAGAATTATATAATGGTACTTCATGGACAAGTGGAAATGCAGCACCATTAAATTTAGGTTATACTACAAGCGGTGGCACTGAAGCAGCAGGAATCGTAAACACTGGAGAATCACCTCCAGGAAGTGGTACAACTACAATACACTATGCTAGTGGTACATGGACTGCAGGTGGAACAAAAACATTTGCTGGACAAAATTCTATGGGAGCTGGAAGTCAAGATAATTATATTTGTATAGGTGGAGTATTTCAACCAAGCTATACACCAACAAATAATGTTGCAACTTATGATGGTTCTTCTTGGACTACTAGAACAAATTATCCTATAAGTATTGCAACAGGTGGAGCTGGTGGAAATGCTGATCTTGCCTATGCTTACGGAGGAGACTCACCTCCAGCTGTTGCGACAGCTGCAGATTGGAGTGGTACAGCATGGACAACTGGAACATCAATGCCCACTGGCAAACAAAATATGGCTTATAATTCAGCGGGACCAAGTACAGATATATTACAAGCAAACGGTTCACCAGGAACTCCAATTAGTCAAGTTTACAATGGTACAGCATGGTCAACGACAGCAACTACAAGTCAAGCACCTCCACAAGCAGTAATGGCAGGAGCAACAACTTCTGCTGGATGTGTTAAATGGGGTGGCCCAGGATCAAATTATCAATATACAGAAGAATTTACAGGCGCAGGACCTGGTTCAACAACAATAACATTTACTTAATTAAGGAGGAAAATATGGCAGATTATCAATATATAGAAGCAACATGTTGGGGTAAAGGTTTTATTACTCATGAAGATTCTAGACACATAAGTTTTGAAAATTATGCCGGTAATCTTTGGAAGATCCCTAATAACGATCAATACGCAAATAGATGGAGTGCTGGAGTTGCAGGAGTTAAAAAAACTCTTGTAGAAGCTCAAGCTATCTATGATGCTGATTTGACTGTAAGACAAAATGCATGGGATGCACTTCCTGATGATGCACCTGAAAAAGATGCATCTAGCCCACACTATTGGGAAAGACCAACTGGTATTACATTAACGGAGTAAAATATAAGTGAGTAATTATTTAGATATAAAAGGACAAAATGTACAGTCGGTAGCATCAGATCCAAGTCCAGTAAGAATAGGACAGGTTTGGTACAACACGACTTCAAACACGGCAAAAGTAAGAGGATTTATTTCTGCTAATACTTGGGCTACAGGTGCGACTATGCCTCTTGTAGGTCCAGGGCAATATTTGTCTTACGCTTCAGGTTTTGGAACTAAAGATGCAGCAGTAAGTGCTAGAGGATACAGTCCAGTAATACCACCGAGCACACCAAACGTTGTTCACTATGATGGTTCAACATGGACTTCTCATACAGGATATCCTGATGGTGGAACGAGTGCTCAAGGATTTGGACTTCAAAGTGCAGGAATTGTTTTCGGAGGAGATCCTACTCCAGGACCAGCAAGAAATTATTCTTACGATGGTTCTGCTTGGACATCAATTAATGGTCCAGCATTATCAGTATACAGTGATATGTACACTGGTGGAACTACAGGAGCTGCATTTAAAACTGTAGCAGCAAAAACAAGTCCAACAGCAGGATTTACAGAAGAATGGGATGGAACTAATTGGTCAGACGCTTCTGCAACAATGAATACTTCTAGATATACGTCAGGTGGAACTAGAGCAGGAGCCGGTGATTCTTCAGCAGGTTTAATAGCAGTAGGTAATGCGGGTAATGGACCTCCATATAGTTTATCAACTGCATCTGAAAGTTATGATGGTAGCAGTTGGTCAAGTACACCAAGCGCTTCTCAAGCAAGAAGAGGAATGTTTATGAGTGGTGCAAGTCAAACTTCTGGAATGATTTATGGTGGAAGATTACCTGGACCAGCTCCAAGTATTCCTTCAGCATTTTCTAATGGTACTGAAACTTATGATGGTACCTCTTGGACAACAAGAGCTAATGGACCTTTTCATGCAACTTATTTAACCGGTGCAGGTGGAGCAGAAGGAGCTACAACTTGGGGCGGAGATACAGAAGGAGCAAGTCCTCCTTCAAATTATGTAGGAGAATTTACAGGTACTTATGAAGGGACAGTAACAATACAAACTAGTTAAAAATTATGACAACATATACACAACAACCAGGAACACATATACCAGTAAGAGCTGCTGATCCAACAAATCCTATAGTAGGAGAAGTCTGGTATAATACCACGACTAATCAATTAAAAGGTGTAATCAATGTAGCTAGTGCTACTTGGGCAACAGGTGGTAGTATGAACACTGCAAGAAGACAAGTTGCAGGTTTTGGAGAAGGAGTTAGCACAGCCGTTGTTGCTTGTGGACAAAATCCACCAGCATTAAATCTTACAGAAGAGTATAGTGGTACAGCATGGACTGCAGTAACCGCTAACCCTGAAGTAAGAGTTAAACCTTTTGGTTTTGGAACTAACTCTGCAGGTTTAGTTGGAGGAGGAGAATCAGGTCCTTCATCTGGAACTAATTCAGGAGAATATGATGGAACGTCTTGGACAGCTTCAGCAACTATTCCTTTAACTATGTATGACTCAACTGGTACAGGAACTACATCAGCAGGAGTCGTAGTTCATGGACCCCAAAGTCCTAACACCGCTGTGTTATTATATGCAACTCCTGGAACTTGGACTACAGGTACTTCATCACCAGAGGTGATTGGATCTGCATCCGCTGGAGGAACTACAACAGCAGCAGTTTTTACAGCAAAAGCTCCTGGAAATGTAACTACATCTTATGACTATGCTGGTGGAACTTGGACAGCTGGTGGAGCTTTAAATCAAGCTAGAAATAGAGCAGCAACTGGAGCACAATCTCCGGTATCACAAGTATTGTTGTTTGGTGGAAATACGGCACCCGCTGCTGTACAAAATTACACTGAAGAATATAATGGAACGGCTTGGACAGCTAAAGCAGCTATGAACACAGCTAGAAGAGGTTTAGGTGGTTCAGGATCAAGTAATACTTCAGCTTTAGCATTTGGAGGTTTTTTAAATCCCGGAGATACTGCAGCAACAGAAGAATATGCAGGTGGAGCAACAACTAAAATATTTTCAATATCATAATAGTTGACTTTTAATTTTCAGTTGTTATATTAAAAATATTCAATGAAAGGAATACTATGGAAAAAGAAAAAAGAAATATCCACGAATTAATAGAAAAAGAATCTCCCAATCTTAATAACATTTTAGACAGCGAAGACGTATCTGATTTTAAAGGTATGATGAATGAACTAAGAGATACTTGGACTAAGAAACAAGTATTTAGAACTGAAACAGAAATGAAATTTTCTGTTTTAAATGATCTTAAATACCCTACTAAAGCTTCTAAATACTGGCAATGTGTTAGAGAACAAAATGTTTACTTAGAAAGTTTAATGGCTATGTCTTTTGGAGCAAGAAGAAATGCTCTTAAAATGAAAAGACTAGAAGAAAAAATAGATACAGAAACAAATGAATACAAAAAAGAATTAATGAAAATTGATTTAGATGAATTAAGATATGGATTGGCTAGCGAACAGTTAGTAGCAAAAGATAGAATGAGAGAAATTAGATTATGGTCTAAATTTAAAAAAGAATTTGATGATGGTACATTTAATACAGAAGATGTTAATGCTCATCAAATGGAATCATATCATATGATTATGTTAAATCGAAGAGACACTTTAACTAAAGCTTCTACTCAACCAGAAGTCTTTAATGTAATGGGTCAATTAAGTACTCTTGAAAGACTAAAAAATCAAAAAGCTTTAGAAGAACCTAAAAAAATACAATTGCCAAAAGGTCTTGGAGCTGAAGAAGAAAAGTAATTCTAATGATTTTAGAACATAAAATCATAGGCCAATCTATTGTAAAGTATGAAGTTCCATTTGATATTTTTACAGCAATTAATAATTTTTATAATAAAAATAAAGATACTTTAGAATCTTCTAATGAATTTTTAATAGGTAAAATTAAAAATGAAAAAACTCTTTTTTATTCTAAAGAAAATAAAAACGTAGTGCCTTTAGTTATACTGGAGTATTTTAAAACTGTTATGGAAAACTATTTAAAATTAAGTACTGTAAAAAAATATAAAATGGAATTAACTTCAATTTGGATAAATGAAATGATTGAACATGAGTATAATCCTTTACACAGACATTTTGGAGATGCGCCTACTGGTCTTTCTTCTGTTATGATTTTAAAATTACCTCAATCTTTTGGTGAAGAATATTCTGCTAATGATAAACCAACTAACGGTAAGCTTCAGTTTATTGGTAGTGCAAGTGGTCAAATTTCTGAAACTGATTATTTACCAGATCTAGAAGAAAGACAGTTTTATATTTTTCCTTATGATTTAAGACACTCTGTGTATCCTTTTAACGGACCAGGGATAAGAAGAACTTTAGCCGCTAATATGGATTTAACTGAATTACAAAATTAATATGTACGAAAATATAATAATAAAAGAACCTAGATGGAAAAGTTGGATTATACAAACAAACACACCTTTGTTTACTCCACAACAATGTAAAGCAATTATTGATTGTGGTAGAAGTCAACCTCCACAAAAAGCTAAAGTTGGAACTAATGTAAAAGAAGGAAGCGTAGATACTGAAAAAAGAACAACTACTATTAGTTGGATACCTTTTAATGTACTGCAACCTTTATACACTGATTTAAATAATTTTATACAAACAGCTAATTTAAATCATTTTGGATTTGACGATGTTAGAATAACTGAACAAGCACAGTTTACTGAATACCCTGTAGGTGGTTTTTATGATTGGCATATGGATACAGATGTTAATATGCAAAATGAACCTCCTGTAAGAAAAATTTCAATGTCAATACTTTTAAATCATGAATCAGAATTTGAAGGCGGAGACTTAGAAATAATGAGTCCTGGTAAAACTTGCCATATGACTCAAGGACAAGGATTTGCTTTTGCATCTTTTATAAACCATAGAGTAAAACCCGTAACCCGAGGAGTACGACAATCTTTAGTTGTGTGGTTTGGAGGTAAACCATTTAAATGATTAAAGAATCTTTTTTTCCTACACTTGTATATGCTAAAGATGTTAATTTAGATAACGATAAAATTTCTAATGATATTGTTAAATGGTCTCAAATTGATAAAGGAGTTGAAAAAACTAATATGGGTGGATGGCATTCTACTACTGATATGGCTTCTAAACCAGAATATGAATCTTTAGTTAAAGAATTAATTATTATGCAACAAGAAATATATAAAGAAGAATTAATTGAAAGACAACCTAAGTTAGGTAATATGTGGGCTAACATTAATCCTAAAAATGCATACAATGATTGGCACGTGCATCCTAATTGTTTGTTTTCAGGAGTATACTATAGTAAAGCTAATCCAAATTCAGGTCATTTAAAAATATCAGATCCTAGAAGTGGTACACAACTTGTAATGCCTGTTAGACAAAATAAAAAATTACCACATGATCTTTGGAGAGAAGTAAGAGTACCTCCTATCACTGGAAGAATAGTAATGTTTCCAGCATGGTTGTGGCACAAAGTAGAACCTAATTTATCTGATGATATAAGAATTTCAGTTAGTTTTAATTTTATACAGGAGGGTTTTTAATGTTTGATAGATACCAGGTAATTAAAAATGCAGTTAATTATGAACTAGCTAATTTTATTTTTAACTATTTTTTACTTAAAAAAGATGCAGTTAAATTTATGTATGAAAACAATATTATATTTGATAACGGAATGTTAGGAACTTGGGCAGATGAACAAATACCAAATACTTTTTCTTGTTATGCTGATCCTGTAATGGAAACTTTGTTAATGAAAGTATTACCCGTTATGCAACAAGAAACTGGCCTAGACTTATGTCCTACTTATTCCTATTCTAGAGTATATAAAAAAGGTGACGAATTAAAAAGACACAAAGACAGGCCTAGTTGTGAGATATCTACTACAATACATTTAGGTGGTGACCCTTGGCCTATATTTATTAATCCAAATCCAGAAGCTGGATATGTTTATGGTGAAGAAAAAGGACCTCACAAAATAAAAAAGTACGAACCTACTAAAGACAAAGGCAATAAAGTCTTGCTTGAAGTAGGCGATATGCTAGTATATAGTGGCTGTGATCTTGAACATTGGCGAGAGCCTTTTGAAGGGAACATTTGCGGTCAAGTATTTCTACATTATAATCATGTAAATGGCCCATTTGCTGATAAGAACAAGTTTGATGGACGACCTATGTTGGGTCTACCATCATTTGTAAAATAGTATAATAATGGGTTTATATGTTACAAAAATTAGGATTTCTACCAGGATTTAATAAACAGGTTACTTCGACCGGCGCTGAGTCTCAGTGGACGGGAGGACAAAATGTACGTTTTAGATATGGTACACCAGAAAAAATAGGTGGTTGGCAACAATTAGGAGAGTCTAAACTTACAGGTGCTGCTAGAGGTTTACATCATTTTGTTAATTCAGCTTCTACAAAGTTTGCAGCTATAGGAACTAACAGAATTTTATATGTATATTCTGGTGGAGTGTTTTATGACATTCACCCTTTAGTTAATCCAGGAGGCACAGCTATTACAAGTGCGTTTAGCACAGTCAATAATTCAGCAACAGTTACTATTACTTTTTCTGGAACTACTTCTTTTCAAGCAGGTGATATAATTTTATTTGGTGATGCATCTACATTTAGTGCAATTACTAATTCTAATTTTACAGCTACAGATTTTGCTGATAAAAAATTTATGGTAACTAGTGTACCTACAAACACATCAATTACTATTACAATGCCAAATGTTGAAACAGGAACAGGAGCAACTACTTCTGGAGGTATTACTTATTATCAATATTATCATGTAGGACCAGCAGAACAAGTTGGAGCATTTGGTTGGGGTATAGCTTTATGGGGTGGTAGTGTTTTAGGTGTAGCTACAACAACTTTAGATGGAGCTATTAGTAGCACATCAGGTGGTAACAATGGATCAGCTACAGAAATAACTTTAAATAGTGTTACAGGTTTTCCTACATCAGGTACAAACCATGTATTAATAGGTAGTGAAGAAATATCTTACACAGGAATTACAGGAAATAAATTAACAGGTATTGGTAGAGCAGCTAGAGGAACAACTGCAGGGACTCATTTAAATGGTGCTACAGTTACTAACACAACTGCTTTTACAGGTTGGGGATCACCAGCAGCTAACACAGACTCAGTAAAAGATCCTGGTTTATGGTCATTAGATAATTTAGGTACAACACTAATAGCATTGATACACAATGGAGAATGTTTTGAATGGGATGGCGATGCAGCTAATGCAACAGCAACACGTGCAACTATTATATCTGGTGCACCTACAGCGTCACGTGATATGTTAGTGTCAACACCCGATCGTCACTTAGTATTTTTTGGTACGGAAAAAACTATTGGAGATAAAACATCACAAGATGATATGTTTATTAGATTTTCTGATCAAGAAAATATTAATGAGTATACACCTACCGCTGAAAATAGTGCTGGTACACAAAGACTGGCCGCCGGATCACGGATCATGGGAGCTAAACTAGGTAGAAATGCAATATATATTTGGACTGATACATCTTTATTTACTATGCGTTTTGTTGGAACTCCTTTTACATTTGCTTACGAACAAGTTGGAACTAACTGTGGATTGATAGGTATGAATGCAGCCGTTGAAGTTGATGGTGCTGCGTACTGGATGTCTGATAATGGTTTCTTTAGATTTACTGGTAAACTAGAATCAATGGATTGTTTAGTTGAAGACTATGTTTATGATGATCTTAATACTACATCTAATCAATTAATTTATTGTGGTATTAATAACTTGTTTGGTGAAATTACTTGGTTCTATCCAACATCTACATCTAATGTAGTTAATAGAACAGTTACTTATAGTTATTTAGATTCAACAGCTAAACGTCCTATTTGGTTTACAAACGATAATAGTTTATTTCCTAGAAGTACATGGGAAGATTCTGCAGTATTTGGTTTACCACATGGCACTAAATACGATGCAGGAAATGATGCCTCATTTGATGTTGTTGGTAATACAGATGGAATTACAATTTATTTTGAACATGAAACAGGAGTTAATCAAGTAGAAGCTGGAGCAGTAACTACTGCAATTCCTGCTGATATTACTTCTGGTGATTATGATATTACACAAAAAGTTATACGAGGAGCGGCAACTAACATGGCGGACCTTAGAGGTGATGGAGAAAACATTATGAGAGTTAGTAGAATTATTCCTGATTTTATTGCTCAACAAGGAAACACTGTTGTACAATTAGATTTAAGAAATTATCCTAATGATGCGGCAGCTAGTTCGTCATTAGGTCCATTTACTATTACATCTGGAACTGACAAAGTAGACACACGTGCAAGAGGTAGAGCTATAGCTCTTACCATATCTAACACAGCTGTAGATACTAGTTGGAAATTAGGAACATTTAGATTAGATATACATGCAGGTGGAAGAAGATAATGGCAAAAATAGTACAAACATTAACTAGAGCAAGTCAAGAATATGAACCAGACATAGCACAGTCTTTAGTTAGAGATTTAGATGCTGTGTTAGAAAAACTTAACACAACATTTCAAGAAGAATTAAAACAGGAGATAGAGGCTAGAAGTCTCTTTTTAGATTAATGGCAGTAGTAAACCAATATAAATTTGCAGGATTAAATGCTAATACAGACAACACAGAAAAAAATCCTTTTGGTTCAGGTAATCCTTTGGTTAATGAAACCTATATTATTAAATCTATTTTAGTTAAATCTGCAGGAACTCCTACACCTACAGTAACAAATGATGGTATTGTTGTTATACAAGCAGCTCAATTAACAGCCAATACAACAGTAGAATTATTAACACAACCGTTGATAGTTGAGGGTGGAAAAACCCTTACAATTAAAGCAGGTAGTTCAGACGCTTTTACATTTGGTGTCAGCTATCTAAACATTAAGAAAGAGGTAACAACATAATGCAAGATATACCAGTAATAACACCAGATAAAATAATAACAAAAATATCAAATAAAAAAACCGGAGAGGTTTATGAAACGGAAGAAGCTTTAAAAGCTGCTAATATACCCGAAGAAGACGTTAGAAGAGATATAACCGTTATCATGCCACCTCTTGATTTAATA
>WLWF01002534.1_pt1 | contig 13050 bp, 17 predicted proteins | sample 6718331 | NCBI WGS metagenome assembly WLWF01 (sample SAMN12718692, study PRJNA515312) | sponge metagenome | isolation source: marine sponge | host: Mycale hentscheli | place: New Zealand: South Island, Marlborough, Capsize Point | collected 2003-05-01
GATAGTTTGCGCTTAACTAGCCGTTCGGCTGAGCCTTGTATTTTCACGTGGTTCTGTGAAGAGTGAATGTGTAAAGATTCCCCATCTCCTTGCTTGTAAGTTTGACAAACAAAACAAAAAGAGTGACCATCAGAATAGACAGAGTTGCCATCTGATGAGCCACAAGTATCACAAGCTTCATGTCTTAGGAACTCAGATGAGCCAATCAATGGGGATGTTTGTGAATGATGTCCAAGGTATGTCATGGCGGTCGCACCACTTGGCATAAGTGGTTTTACTTTTCTTACTAATAGTGTTAAAGGGTGATTGAAATACCATACGCAAATCTAATTCGGGATGTTGTTGCACAACGTTGCGGATCTTCCTTCTGTCGGCATCATCCCAATAACCTTTACACTCCAGCAGTACCCCGTTAGGAAGTATAAAGTCAGGAGTGTAATTGTGCATAATTGTATAAGGAACCTGAGTAGATTCATACTCATACTTAACTCCTAATTCAACCATGAGATCAGCTACCCTTTCTTCGAGTCCTGATCTAAAAGTCATCCTCCTCCACTGTAGGAGCTGGCGTCACATTAGGGTCAGACGTTTTGAATCCTTGTGTGGTGCCAAACAATGCAGCGACATCTTCAGTGCTCATGTCTCCAGTATCAACGCCAGCGGCTGTGTTAAGGGAGATAAGCTGTACCCCTACAAGCTTAAGACTAGTGCCATACGTGACACCATCCTTCAGGATGTAAGGCTTCTGATAGAATGCTACCTTGACTTGACTACCAGAGTAGACAGGAAGGTTCTCATCAGTCAGGTGTGTACCTTCTGTATCGACAACAGGAGGTCGGTTGTCCTCATTCCATGAGAACTTAACTTTGTATTGTCCCTCTGCTACTTCTTCCCATGGCTCAGGCTTCAGGGTAGAACGCTTAGGGTTCTTCAGTTTAGATTCTGCCCACTTGAGTGACTCAACGCGGTCAGCTTCCAGTGCATCAACCATCGATTCACTGACGATTGTGGATAGGCTATAGCCAAACTTACTTGGCTTCATTACAGCTTGAAAACCTTCGAGAGTTACAGGCTGTTCAGTTTTGTGGATGGTACGTGTCATTAGTTAATACGGGTGGTTGCGAGTTGAAAATAGTCAGGATCTTTTTCAATCCCGATGAATTGTCTGCCTGTGTTTTTACAAGCGACACCTGTTGTACCTGATCCCATGAATGGGTCTAAACAGGTTCCTCCTTTGGGAGTAACTAGTTTAACAAGGTACTCCATAAGCTCTACAGGTTTTGCGGTAGGGTGGTCATTATCTTTTCTCTCTTGACCTGCAGCCTTAGCACAATAATAGAACCTAGAAGCTGAGCCGCTGTCACAGTAGGTTGATCCTCCTGTGTAACCACCACCTCCAAAGTATCCACCTTTGTACTGTTTTCCTATGTAATCCTCCTCCCCATAGTTTCTAGACCACCCATTACCTTTCTCCCCATACAAGTCGAATTCATGTTGAACTGAATCTGACCCATCATGTATGAAATTAGCAGGATGTCTTCCACAAGGTAGACGAGTATCATCTATTTGGAAATAACCTACACCATAAGTATCAACGTTAGATTTAAGAGTACCTTTATAAGGTTTCCTTGCAATAACAATTGGCTCATGGGCAGGCTTCAAGTTTTTTCCTTTAGGCATTCCTTGAGAGTGAAGCCACATAATCTGATCGACTATATGAAACCCCGCGTTTTCTATGTCCACTGCTAGTCTATGGTAAGTCCTTGGGCTAGCAAATGACAGCAAGAATGCACCAGGTTTTAGGGCTTCTAAACACTGCTTCCAGATAGTTTGATCTGGCAGACTGTAATCCCATTTTTTATTTAATAGTTTAATGCCATAGGGAGGATCAGTTACTACGCTGGCTAGACTGTTGAGAGATGGGATTACATTCGAGCAATCATTTAAGAAAAGATTTTGCGAGTTGTTTCCTCTTGGCATGTTGTTTTAGCTTTAATTCTATGTGGTCATTACATGCCTTCTCATCAATGTTTGCCAACATTTTGATAGCATCGTAACGTGTTACTTTAGGTCTTGATTCGTCATAGACCTTGTTCATGGTAGATTCTTTGAGCATTAGCTGCCCTGTGCCTGTGTTATAGTTTACACAATCTAACCAGTCAATAAGTCGAAAAACTTTAACGTCTTTTGTTTTTGCATCAACAGAAATGATGATGTACTCTTCAAGCTCACCGCTCATCACACCGTTAAAAAATCGGTCAAATGAGATTAGGTTCGGCTGACCATTTTTATCGTATCCGAATTTACAGTTTGTTGGTACATAATCACTGAACCAATCAGCTGGGTCTCGGTGCTTTAACGATTCTGGTTTAGAATACTTGTTTGATTTAATAATCAGTTTTTTCGCCAAGGTACTCTCAAACATGTCAGCAAACGCATGACCTACTTCTTTAACAGTGCTGTCAAAGTGAATGTCTTCCAGCACTTCATCGAGAAGGCTGGTCACGTCAGATTTGATTGTGAATAGTTCCATTAACAGAAAAAATAAGTGGAATCAATCACGGATTCTGGTTCCAGATCTCCGATGATCGGTAGCTCACCTTCTGCTCCAATTTGTGCAGCAAAAGATGTTAGGTAATCGTGTTCAGCAAACAGGTGCATATATGTCTCTCTAACTATAGTAGATAGAGTAGGCATGTCAGTGGCACGACATAAGACTGAATCATGAATCAATGCAATTGGTGCATCGAAACGTAAGACGCTAAGATGTAAAAGGGAAGCATCAAGTGAATGTATAAGGTTAGGAGCAGTAGCATTTTTGTGATGAGATTTATCTACCTTGTCTGAATCAGCAGTGGCAACGGTTAGTTGACAACGACCAAGCAATTGTAAATCAATACGCTGAGTCTCTTTCTTCATCAGTTTCTGATAGACAACAAAACCAGATGGAGTACACCACGTTAGTTCTGTCTCTCCTCTCTCAATAGCTCTGCCTACTTCCTGCTCTATCCATTCCATGACAGCCATAGGACCAGGTACGACCTCATCCATAGCATCTCTTACAGCCTTCACTGTAGCAGTTAGATCATCCTTACTGATTTCTACGTCCTTGTCTTTCAGAGCATCACGTATGTAACCCCTGTTAGAGTAAGGTTTCGCGTTGTAAGGTACGGTCATCACTACCCTTTTCACTACCTTTCTATCCATATAAGGACGAATAGAAGCAGGACAATAAGGTGTAGCAGCCTCAGCTACTACTTTATATGCATCCTGTGGTTTATCACTAGGTAGGACATTAACTAACTTAGCAGTAGATTTATCTCTAGCTAATCCAGCTAGTATTTGTAACCCACTACATGTAGCATCTGTAGCAATAGGAAGACTAGTGTGTTGCCTGTCAGCAACTAAGACACAATGATAGTACTCTTCACAAGCTGCTAGGAATTGGAAAGGTTCTTCAGCTGCTTCCCAAGAGTGAATGTGTAAGATAGGATCAGTAACTACATTAGTAATTAACTTCTCATTGTCTAGTACCCATTCTATTCTTTCTTGAATAGGGGCTTTGTCTAGACCATAAGTAGTAGCAACTTGAAACCTTAACCAGTCCTCTGCTTCAGGAGTCATTAACGATTCCTCTCCAAACTTCAATAAACTTTTTCCAAAGTCTGTATCTTGTGGAGTTAAGAAGGCAGGGATAGGGTAAGCTCTACCACGGTAATCGAAAGACCAAGGAATAAAGAACTTATCTTTACTCTTAAATCTCTCTACTGCTTCCATTGTCATCCGAGTCCTACAACTTTTCTTGAACTCGGCTGCTTGTCTATTCAATACCTCTGCTGCCTTTCTCCTATACTCTTTTCTTGCATCCTTGTTGGTTGCAATATCATAGGGTTTAGGTGGCATAGGGTGGTGAATAATAGGGAGGAACTTACCAAGAGCTCGTTCCATTCTATCTAGTTCTTCCGCAACTCCTACAATGAAGTGATTCAACTTGTAAGATACCTTCTGAATCTTGTTCAGAAAGGTGATTGGTGTCTCTCCCTGTATACATGAGTGGTTGCCCCTACGCACCATGTCATGGCCTCTCATTACCTCATTTAGGATGTAACCACCACAACGTTCGTTACTCCAATCATTAGGTTCGATAAGCATAGGCCATGCTAATGGAGAGAATAGTTCAGCATCTCTCATCACTGCGTCCTTGATTTCTAAGAACTCAGGGGTAGGGATTACATAGTGAACTCTTTTACGACCCTCTTGTTGCATGTCTTTGGTGAACCAATTACTAGACTGCATGATACAATCAAGCAACCAACCACCTAGTTTAATACGATTTGCTCGGCCCCATGTCTCCCAACGTTTAACATTATAGCGATTCATTAATGTTTGAATCACTGTTACTTTTTGTTGCGTACCAATAGCACGATGCCAGTAGTTTTCTTTGAGTACATGTAACAAACCAGGTGCATGCTTTTCATAATGTCTTATCTGACACTCATGTTCTACTGCTTCACCAATAGAATCACACACATTTGTAACTAGATTGCTACCTTCTTTGTACGCAAATACTTTATCAAATGTTATTTTGATAGAGATAGCTGCCGCTGCTAATGGTTCTACATCAGCAAGATAGTGAGCAATCTCTTTGAATGCTACACCATTATGTCTGGTCTTTATCCTACTGTTAGTTGCCTCAATACGTGCGACCACAAGAGGAAGCAAGGTATCAATAGAAGCAACTCCATAGACACTAGCAGACGCATAAGATTTAGCCTCTAAGTCTTTTGTATTCTTATGTAGTTTCTTCAGTCCTTGACTGATTGCATCTCTTTCAAGTTGGATTTGCTCGTCAATTTGAGCGGGTGTGGGCATACAGGAGAAGTGAATGTGGAAAGGTCATAGGCATCAACAAGTTCAGGACAATCTGAATCGTTGTAATAATCTTGAAGGGTAATGATACTCATTTTCTAAATTTGGGGTGAACGAGGTGGTGAATAGTAGCGTCATCCATAATCGTGATGACATTGGCAGGATCATCGACAAGCTCTACAATCTTATTAGATGCAGCCGATGTTCTCTTATAAGTAAGCTCTTTGATCTTTCCCGTGTCCTTGTTTTCAATTCGCATGATGCAAGCAATAGACGAAGGTAACGCCCAAAGTTGCATCATCTGTGAGAACTCTTCAAAGGTACATGTACCAAAGTCTTCTTCATCTGCGTCATGGATGTTTTGCCAATTGTTTGGAAACTCTTTACCACTCATAATCATCAAGGATAACGTTTTTTACTTTGTTTGTGCCGCCAGCAAACTCAGACGCAGCCCATACGGCACGCTCTAAGTCTTTTGCTAATAGCCACTGGACTTTGTCATCTGTTGTCGTGTAGCGATACATCTTCATTCGTGAATCCGTCATTTGAATTTGTTTAGTTGCTCACGTTGTTGCTCATTCTCTTTTTTATAGAGACGTGCTTTTAGTTTCTTGAGATAAGTGATGAATGCTGGTGTCATTTCTTTGAGTAGTAGCGTGAGGTGATACGGTTAGAGCGTTGATAGATAACAGCAGTTGAAAACAATCCTACCATACCAATGATGGCAAGAATGATTGTTGATTCATTCCAAAGCATTAGTTAGTCTCCTTGTTTGAGTGATATGCGCGGATGTTGTTAAGGCGTTTGAGTGATTCCTCTTCTGATGTTACTTCCATACACTCAATTGTCATTGATTCGTCCACGTCAAAGTTATCATGAAGTTTGCTAATCTCAAGGCGGTTCATAACAGCCCCTAAACTAGAATAAACAGAAACCATCTCAGTGCAGTCAAATGCAGTGCGATAGCGGAGAACATAAACATGTTGCATTGAAGTTGCGTCCTTGTCTGAAGGTCAGTGAATGTGTTGAATGTGAAATACCCCTACATGCCACGCTATGTGACACATAGGGGTGATGATTACTGATTATCAGAAGTTACGATTGAAGAAATAATACTCGTAGTTGTGATAGATAGTGAAGTAATCATACTGCATAGATTGATGCCAAACCATCTCATAATCAATAGCGGTTTGAATAAACATAGGGAGATCATCTAAGTTGTAGCAACTATCGATAAGGTCCTCACAGAATGCATCAACAGAAGGGAAACATCCAGAATAAGAGTCATTGAATTGCTCTAATGATTCAACGCCATAGGCTTGTAACTCCATGGCAATCATCTCAATCTTAGACAACTCATCAACCTCAAACATCTCGCTGATGTAAGATTCGAAGGGAGTCAAGTTTGTTGTAGTTGTAGTCATGATGTTGTAAAGGTGTTGTTTAATTAGAGACATAAAGGTCAAGCGAATGCTTGCCAAAGTTTATGCTCGTCTGCTACTTCACGCATCGCATTACCACCAAGGCAGTTGAAGTTATACCAAGAACCAAGAGACATGCGACGGTTAAGTGTCAGGTTAAGTAGTGCACGACGTGACACGTTGGTGTAACGATAGCACGCACCATTCTTGAGATGGACATTACAAGCGCCATTGAGAATGTCGCAGTTGATGTAGTTGATGAAACTTGAAGATTGGAAGGTGGAAGTCATAGGTAGAAAGAAGTGAATGTGGAAAGAGATAAGAGAGAAAGAATCAGACAGAGAAACAAGTTACGTCAGAATCTTGCTTGAGGTTAGTGTTAACCCACTTGCCAATAGAAGCAATAGAATCAGCAAAGAATACATCACAAATAGCATCACCATCGACATTGCTGTAGAGGTAAGGTTGCTTATTGCCAGCATACTTTACCAATGCTTGATTGGTTGCAGCATTAAGAGACAACTCGGAAACTGAAGAAGACTTGATGTTAGAAATTGAAAGGAACATTGTGTATGTGTAGTGTAGAATAACGTAGACATGAAGTCTACATCCAATCTATTGAAAGACTGGAGGTAAACATCATCAGTTCTGAGAATTAAACTCTTCTACTAGTTGTGAGTGACTAAGTGAAGTTAGATAAGAATGATAATCATCAGGTGATGAGTAGAGTGAATCATCGTCATCATAATCAGACATGAAGTAATCAACATAATCTGATAACAACTTATCAACAAGTTGTTGGTGAGAATAGTCGGAAGTCGGAACGAGTTCCTCAGTGGGTTGTGTGTTCATGAATTAATGATAGCAGAGTGGAGAGGAGAAGTCAAGTGGTAGTGGACAGAACTACAAGTGGCACAGAATCAAGATAGAGAGAACTCGTGGTAGTCAAGTGTCTCCATCATGGAATCTTCACCATCATAGTCTAACCATTGACCCAATTCAATGCCCTCTAGATAACCTTGGGAACCATCATTGATGTTCTCGTAGTAGTCAGCAAGAGCATCGAAGATGTTGGGATAAAGGTCGCCAACGTCGCAATGTTCACCGTCTTCTGTTGCAGTGTAATAGTAATCCATTAGTCTCTATCACTGATGTTCCAACGGTGATACTCAGCATGGGGATGACTATCGCCACCCTCAGCATTGTCGATGTCTGCTATCAACGTGTCGAGAATCTCTTCACGTACAATCTTAGCACGTCGACGTTGCTCAATCTCAGCATCGATACAACGTTGCTTAACTGATGATACTACATCAACATCTGGTGGAGTTGGTGTATTGAATGGATGGTGCTGATAAGCATCAGCAGAAGTGAATGTGGAAGTCATTGATAGTAAGAGAAACAGCGTTGAGTTGTACCACCGTTGTCAATGCATGACTGGATATCATACATAGCATCATTGTGATAGTTATGCATACCGTACCAAGTAATTAGCATCGGAATGAAAACAATCGCAGCAATAACGCTGGTGGTTTGTGAGTTACGGAACGAGGCGTTGCGTTGGTTGTTCATGCTTTAAGTATGGCAGAGAACGAGGTGAAAGTCAATAGGTAGAACTACTCATCTTTTACCGTAGAGGTTGGTAGTACGTGTGTTCTACGCTGTCACTGATTTCATGATGCTGTACACCGTTAATCTTTGCTGGTTTGTTACGCTTACCCTTTGGCACTGTGTTACACCAAGTCAAAGACTTAACAAGAGTTGTTGATGGTGTACCATACAATGTGAACGTTGTTTCTTTTAACTTGATTAACTTAGTCATGCTGTCCTTGGTTGTCTTACTCTGTAAGTATGGCACGGTTCAGCGAGTTTGTCAAGCGTTTAAGTATTAGCGTTGCTTATCACTATTGATAAGGTATACTTATATTCGCATACAGATATTTTGAGAATCATTCTCATTAACTATGTGTTAACCCGCTCGCGCTTCGCGCTCGCTATGCAACATTATCTGTGTGGCGCTGTGTAACACATAATAATACTGATTGCACTGCTTAAGTAGAGCGAGCGTAGCGAGCGGGAATCTTTTTTTGTGGAAAAGTTGACCCCTATGGGGGTATTTGCGAACGGTTCTCAATAAGAGATAGACTTCAGAAATTTATGATATTTTTTTAAGGCTAAACCTGTGTAGCGCCAGTATGGCGTATAACAGAGGAGCCTTCACCGGCACCAGACACATTAACATTAAGGTTAATATCGATAGCCTGTTGATTATCGATTAAATTCTGAGCATTAGTTTTTAATTGAGCTAAACCTTCTAATTGTTGAGCGAATTGAGTAAGTTCAAGTTGAATATCTTCAATATTAGCTAAATGAGCGTCACGTTTAGCAGTGATCTCATCAATTTGTTCTTGAATCTCGTTAATAATTTCAGAGTAAGCCATTTAGTAGTTGTTTTTCACGATAATAGAGAGTATTGTCTTGAAAGTCCTGATAATCCTGATAATAGGCAGGGATATAGTTCCAAACAGGAAGGCACTGTTTAATATTGTGTAAATTGGAGGTACACACGACAAACATAGCGTAAGCTATACTAATCATGTAACCATGCGTGTATTTTCTTCATTTAACACTTCAGATGCAAAGGAAGTGTCGCTCCGGCCTACGGCCTCCGCTTCGCCCTCCGCTTTTTCAAGGCCGTACTGACTATCCATATCTAAGCACCATTCTTTTAGAGCTTTACCGGAGTCAGTAAACTTGGCTACACCTAAGGTACGCCAACATTCTTTAGGATCATTATGACCTTTAGTGGAACCTTTGTAGTGTGAGACGAAGAAGTTAGGACCTTCACGTGTTCTATGATAGGTAAAGGAACAGTCTTGTACATTACCATCAAATTCTATTACTTTCATTAATTAGGTGGGGGAGGATAGTAGTAGTATAACTTAGTTCTCCATTAAGGGGAGAAAGATGTTATTTAGAACTAGTTAATATTAGAGAGATTTTGTCTTTTTGTCTTTTGGTGGTCTTTACGGAATCAACATTCAGGGTTGATTAATAAAGGGGGGAAGGCATCGAAGATGTCTTTTCCCCCTTGTCAGCAGTCGGGTCCACCCTTCCCTTCTGCCTATACATGAGTGGTTGGATTATATCCAGGTGTGGACTGACTTTTTACCTTTAAGCATTCTAGCACGTTTTCGTTGCTCTAAAGACATACCAAAAGCCATTTCATTAACAGCTTGTTGTGGGTCATCACGCCACATTTCCTCTTGGTCTGCCCAAGATTCTTGTCTTATTGTCTTCATCTGTTCGTAAGCAGAGATAGAGAGTGCATCGGTGTAGTATTTAACACCTTGAGCGAGACAGTCTAATCTGTCGTCATGTTTAACTGCACCTTTTTCTCTACACATACGACTCATTTGGTAGAATAGCATGTAAAGGAGCCGCTCTTCAGGGGGAGCGTCAGGGTTTGATTTGAAGTCCCACTCGATGACAGAACGGTCAACAACCAAACGATGCTGGTTAAGTACAGGCTCAAGAGAATCAATGATCCGGTCTTCTTTTCTGACATTAGCTCTTACCTCTTCGATGTCTATAAGTTGTCTAGTTTGTTGGAGATGTTTTTTAAATAGTTCACCGACCATACCATCTCCAAAGTTAGTCTCGATAAGAAGCTTAGTAACGTTAAATTTCTTACAACCTCTTAGAATATCGAGTAAAGTTTTGTCGGAGTATCCGTCCCTGTAAGCACGCATTTGGTGCAAGTACAGGAAACCGTTTCGTTGGGAGATAAAAGCTGCAGCTGTTTCATCCGAGCCACGGCCCGACGGGTCAACCGAACATATTGTCTCTGTGTAATTGTCCCAGTCTCCTTGTAGCTGCATTGGAGAGTAGAAATAATCCCCAGGTAATCCAACAATTGGGAGTTCTTTGATGATGTTTGCTGGGTCTGAGCACCAGACAACGGACTCGGGACCAACAGTAGGGTTAACGCTAGTGACAATAAGGTCAGCACATTTAAGTGGGAATTTTTCAGCATCAGATAGGCTCGTGTCTAACATGAATTGTAGCATGAAGTTCGACCGTCCCATTGACGCTTCACGCTCTACCAGATCTTCTTCATCAAAGCGATCTGGGTCTGTTACCATCCAGGCGGAGGCACCGGCATCCAAATCTTCCTGGAGTTGTGGAGCCAATAACCCCTCGTAGTTGGATATCTTCTTAGGGTAACGGGCCGGCCACACAAATGGACGATACGCCCTCTCCGCCAACTTTCTATACACTGTAAAGGTGGTCTGGGGTGTACCCAAGAATAAAATTCTACTATCATCTTTAGGAGTAAGAATAGATTCTGCTTCAGTGCAGAGTTGTAGTAATTTCTCCCGCATAAGTTCCGTCATTGAGTTACCAGGAACTTCGATGTCATCTAGGATCATCAGGTCGGCCCTAGAACCGGTCAGTTGCCCCGTAATCCCGACTGATTTAACAGAAGGTGCTTGGTGAGGAGGACAGACAATATCAAAACTAACACGAGACCAACGGCTATCATCACCTTTAGGTCTCATATGTGTAAGCCAAGGAGTTTCAATAATTAGTTTCTGTAAGAAGATAGACATGTTATCAGCACGTTCTTTAGAAGCACTGATAATCATTATCTTTTTTTCTTGATTTTTAAAGAGAGTCCATAGAACAAAAGCACCAGTAATCCAAGACTTACCTACACCACGGAAGGCTTGAATCTGTAGTCGTTTAGGACCGTGTTGTAGGTAGTCAGCGATAGCATATTGAGCACGAGTTGGAGATGGTAGGTCCAACTGTGTCCATAATGCCTGTAGGAATAGCTTAAAATCGTCTTTAAGGAGGTCTAAAGTGTTCATAGGTAGAATCTAGCGTAGAGTAGGTGGGAGGGTGGTTAGAGGGGCTTACAGGAGGGTTTTATTTAAAAAGGGATGGATTAGATTTAGCTTCACCCGTATATTTAGGGCTAACACTTCCAATTAAATTATCCATTGGTTCCCAAAGTTCAGCAACAGCTGCATTATAAACTGCGTCACCTTCAATACCTGGTTCAAAAAGGTCGGCCCATCTATCTAGCAAATCATCAACGTTGTCCACATCTTTTAAAAGACGTTGATAATCAGATTTACTAAGTTCAGCACCCATAGATCTTAATTCGGTATGCATACGGTTATGGGGTGTTTGTTGCATATTAAGTAAGTTCGCTTTAATATCACCAGCACGTCTACCTTTAACTGAAGCAAATTCAGCCATAAGAATAAGGTCGTCTTTTGTAGCTAAACCTTTTGAAATTAATTCATCCATTTTACCAAAAAAAGCTGCACTCATACCTTTAGGAAACAAATGATGTTGTTCAAGATACCCTTTAATTTTCCTAGCAGTTTGTTCAGCTTTTTTTTCAGACAAACCAATAGTGCTTCTAAAATAATTTACATTCTTAAAATCTTGAATACGTTCAGCTTCTTTAGTCGAAACAAATGGTAGTACATTAGATTCTGCTCTACTTAAACCTTCTTGAGCATTCTTTTTATTATCAGTTAAACGATCAATAATTTTGTTAACGTTACCTTTTTCTGTTTTCCAGTATTTCTGTAATTCAGGGGAAGAGTTATTAACAAATTCTTGTAAATTTTTAGGATCACCTTTTAATTCTCTAAGTGCATCTATTTCATCATTTTTAAGTGAAATTGTTTCACGATAATCATCAATATTTTTATCACGTCTAAGTAATTGTTTCCCTTGCGTTCCAGATGCATCATACATTGAATCACCAGGTTTAACACCAACAGCTGTGTTTACCCTTTGATTTGTAGAAGTAACAGCTTCCATCACCTGTGGCCTCAAAGTAAAGGAACCACCAGATGGTACTAAACCCATTGGTGCTGATCCTGCTGTAGCAAGTTGTAACCCACCACCTGGTGGTGTTAAAATATCATCAATAACTGTATCAATAACATTAACAGCAGTTTCACCAGCTTGTTTTACAATTGGTGCTGCTTGTTTTAATGCTACAGACGCACCACCAGTAGCAGCAGCTGTTACGAGTTCATCTGTAATAAATCTACTAGTATTAGTTTTTTCACTAATAAATTCTAAACCTTTATCAATTGTAGTTACTGCACCATAAGCAAATCTAAAACCAGTTTTTATGTTTTGTTGAGTATCATAATCTTGTTGGTTATAAAAATTTTCAGCAGCTGTTGCAGCATCTGTTATTTTTTCAGTAGCAAAATCTTTTGCTTCTTGAGGAATAGCTTGACTAATTGAATTACCAATTCGTTGAGCTGTAATCTCTCCCATTCTAAACTGACCTTCGTCCATCAGCTTATTATAAGATTCTTTAGTTTGATAACCGTAGTTTTGACCCGCCCAAAAAACAGGTTTGCCATTTAAAACAGCTTCACTACCAATAGGTCGTGCTTCTTCATTTACTTGAGTAGAATCTTTGCCTGATTGGATTTGGCCTGCACCTTCTAAAACTCTATTGGTATTTTCAACAAATTTATTACCTAGATTAACAAGACCTGTAATACCAGGAAATTCTTCTTGTAATGGCATAGTTAATTAATATACTCCATAATTAGTTTTTCACGGAGTTTATTAACTCCAAATTTATCCCTCATCCAAGTGAGGACATTAGTACTTCCTTTTTCCTGATTGCAACGGGTACAAGCACACACGACATTTGTTTCGATATCTTCCCCTCCATTAGAACGAGGACGTACATGATCAATAGAGAGTTGGC
>WLWF01002536.1_pt1 | contig 13046 bp, 14 predicted proteins | sample 6718331 | NCBI WGS metagenome assembly WLWF01 (sample SAMN12718692, study PRJNA515312) | sponge metagenome | isolation source: marine sponge | host: Mycale hentscheli | place: New Zealand: South Island, Marlborough, Capsize Point | collected 2003-05-01
ATTTCAAATCGTTTTGCAATGAAACGTTTCTTAGGTATGAGTGCAGAAGAAATTGCAGAGAACGAACGTATGTGGCGCGAAGAAAATGATGAAACATTAGATCAACCAGCATCTGATGCAAGTGCAGAAATGCGCGGAGCAGGTATTAGTTCAGCAGGTATTAGTGCTGACATTAGTGGAGCAGAAGATATATCACCCGAAGGTGATGAACCAGAGATTGGTGCAGAAGATACTCCACCTGAAACAGCAACAGGCGGCGATACAGCAGCACCGGGTGCACCGGCAACTGACCAAACGATATAAATAGTATTATGATATTAAGAGAATTATTTTATTTTGATAAAGAAACCATCGAGCCTGTAGACGCTAACCGTTACGAGCCCGAATATGATGATTCAATTGTCAATTTTGACGATACAAGAAAGACAAGACTTACCCTACGCCAAATTAACCGAGCAAGGAAAGCAAGCGAGCTACATACAAATGAAAAAGCTGACGAATTAAATTTTGTTAGACAGATGTATGGGATAGCAGCGCAAGCAGCCGCTGCCGGTGTTTAATGGCAAAATTAGATAAGACCAAATATTCAAAACAAGAAGCAACACGTTTAATGGAGATTAGACGCTTGGAAAAAATGTCTGGCGACAAAAAAGAAGAATTTGCCAAACGTGCCCAACCAATAAACTTTGCACAACAAGAAATAGTAGACGAAAGCAGATTTGCCCACAATCAAAATACAGCATTTGTTTTAGGTAATGGTTTGAGTAGATCAAGTATAGAACCTGAAGAACTAAAAAAGTATGGACCAGTCTACGGATGTAATGCTTTGTATAGAACATTTAGACCAGATTACTTGGTTGCAGTTGATGTTAAAATGATATTAGAGATTAATAAATCAATGTATCAACAAAAAAATCAAGTATGGACAAACTATAATAAGTCCTACGAAGGTCTTCAACATTTTAATTATTTTCAACCAGGAAAAGGTTGGTCAAGTGGACCAACAGCATTATGGTTATCAGCACAACATCGACACAAAACAATTTATATACTAGGTTTTGACTACAAAGGATTAAAAGACGGCATGAAATTTAATAACTTGTATGCTGACACTCCTAACTACAAAAAATCTCAGGACAGTGCTACATTTTTTGGAAATTGGTTACGTCAAACAGCTAGTGTAGTAAAAGAACATGAAAAAACTGAGTTTGTAAGGGTAATAGCACCAGATAATTATTGTCCAGAGGAACTAAATAAACTTGGAAACTACAGCACAATTACTGTTCAAGAGTTCAAAAATCGGTTTGTTTTAGTCTGATATCTAAAAAACGGCTCGTTTTGAGCCTATTTCTATACACTTTTCTCTATATGCGTTAAATACAATGGACAGCCTTACCATAGGTACAACAATTTATAGGAGAAAATAATGGCGAGTAATAAATTTGAAGAAATGCTCGAGAAGCTAGTCAACGAAGACAAAGCTGGAGCAGAAGAATTATTCCACGAAATAGTGGTTGAAAAATCAAGAGATATCTACGAAGGACTATTAGAGTCAGATCTAGAAGTTGATGAAACTAAAGATGAAGAAGTAGATGAAGCATCAGACGAAGAAGTAGATGAAACTACTGACGAAGAAGTAGATGAAGCATCAGATGATGACGAAGAAGCTACTAACGAAGACTTTAACTTAGACGAATTCGAAGTTGAAGGTGGCGATCCAGCTGATGATATGATGGACAAGATGGGCATGGACATGGACGGCGACGCAGAAGCCGGCGACATGGATATGGATATGGATATGGATTCTGAAGGCGGCGAAGAAGAAATCGAAGATCGTGTTGACGATTTAGAAGTTGCTTTAGACGACCTTAAAGCAGAATTTGAAAAAATGATGGGCGACGAAGATGCTGGCGACGAAGAAGAAATGCCAGACATGGACGACGAAGGCGACGACGAAGGCGACGACGAAGCTGAAGAAGAGTCAGTAGCGTTTGAAGCATCAGACGAAGAAGTCGACGAAGCATCAAAAGATGAAGAGGTTGATGAAGCAGCAGATGAAGAAACTGACGAATCAACTAAATCAGAAGCAGAAACAATGCGTGAATATGTTGAAAAAGTAACAGCTAAAATGGGCGACAACGGTGCAAACACTAAGTCAACTGTAGCTGGTGCAAATGACATGGGCGGAACTGCTTCAAACTTGGCGCAGAATGCAGACGGCGGAAACGGCGGAACAGAAGGCGGACTAGCAGGAACATCTACAAAAGATGAAACAGCTGGTAATGTTAACGTTCCAGGCGGTAAAGCATCAAAAAGTATGAAAGCACAGCCAAAAGGCCACGGCGCAGAGAAAAAAGGCGCAGGCGAAAGCGGAGCAAATAGTAAATCAACTATTGGTTCTTAAGGTTAAGGAATTCTAAATGATAAACTTACGAGAGCATCTGACATTCGACCAGGCTAATATAGTCGTTGAGTCTACCGATAACGCCAATGGGGGCAAAGATCTTTACATGAAAGGTATTTGTATACAAGGTGGAGTGCGTAACGCAAACCAACGTGTATATCCTGTAAACGAAATTGGTAGGGCTGTCAAAACTCTCAATGATCAAATCACTGGAGGATATTCAGTTCTCGGAGAAGTTGATCATCCAGAAGGACTTAACATTAACTTAGACCGCGTGAGTCATATGATCCAAGAATGTTGGATGGATGGCGCAAACGGTTATGGTAAATTAAAAATTCTACCAACTCCGATGGGACAACTAGTTAGTACTATGCTTCAACATGGTGTAAAACTAGGTGTTTCATCGCGTGGTAGTGGTAATGTAGCAGATGACGGTAGCAATACCGTTTCTGACTTTGAAATAATCACTGTGGACGTTGTGGCTCAGCCTAGCGCCCCTGGTGCGTATCCCACACCAATTTACGAGCATTTAATGAATGCACGTGGAGGAATGAAGGCATACGAACTTGCACAGGCAACCAAACACGACACTAAGGCACAAAAATACTTAAAAGAATCTCTGATTAATATAATCAGTAGACTCCAATAAAAGGAGAACATAATATGTTGGACGCACTTAAAACACTTTTTGAAAACGATGTAGTTTCTGAAGAAGTACGTGCTGAAATCGAAGGCGCTTGGGAAAGCAAAATCAAAGAGAATCGTCAGCAGGCAACTGCTGAACTTCGCGAAGAGTTTGCTAAGAAATATGAGCATGATAAATCAACTATGGTTGAAGCTATCGATGCTATGATCTCAGAGCGTTTAGCTGAAGAAATTGCTGAGTTTGCAGAAGATCGCAAACAACTAGCTGAAGCCAAAGCAAAATATGCAGTAAAGATGCGTGAAGACGCAAAATTAATGCAAAAATTTGTTTTAGAATCACTAAAGTCAGAAGTTACTGAGCTACATGAAGATCAAAAAGCAATGTCTGATAAGTTCAGTATGCTTGAGAACTTTATTGTCGATGCACTTGCTAAAGAAATTGCAGAGTTCCATGAAGACAAAAAAGATTTAGCTGAAACTAAGGTCAAACTTATAAAAGAAGCTAAAAATAAATTTGCTGAAGTTAAAACTAACTTCATTGCGAAAAGTGCCGATAAAGTATCTACAATCGTTGAAAACACTCTTAAGGGTGAGATTAGCGCATTGAAAGAAGATATTGAAGAAGCACGTAAGAACGATTTCGGTCGCAAAATGTTTGAAGCATTTGCATCTGAGTACGCAACAAGTCATCTGAATGAAAATTCAGAAGTTGCAAAACTTATGAATGTAGTTGCTGTTAAAGACAAACAACTAGCTGAAGCAAAAGCATTTGCAACAAAAGCAAAAGTTTTAGCTGAGTCTAAGGCGAACGAAGTTAAGCGTATGGCACAAATCGCTGAGCGCAAAGAAACTATTGATGGATTGTTAAGCCCACTAAACAGAGCAGAACAAGAAATCATGACAGATTTACTGGAATCAGTACAAACAAACAGACTACAATCTGCATTTGACAAGTACCTACCGTCAGTAATTGATGGTAAATCTCCAGCGAAGCAGAAGGCAGTAATTACAGAAGGCACAGAAATCACAGGCAATAGAAAACAAACTAACGTTAGTTCAAAGCAAGACGATAATGTCGTTGACATTAGACGTTTAGCTGGTTTAAATTAAGGAGAAAACTATGTCAGAACTATTAGAAAGTCGCTGGCTGGATACAAAGAGCGCACTTCTTGAAGGCCTATCAGGCACAAAGAAATCTGTAATGTCAGCTACACTGGAAAATACACGCAAGTATTTGTCAGAAACTGCAGGCGCAGGTGCAACATCCGCCGGTAACGTCGCAACTCTTAACAGAGTAATTTTACCCGTCATCAGACGTGTAATGCCAACAGTCATTGCTAATGAAATCGTTGGTGTTCAGCCTATGACTGGCCCAGTAGGGCAAATTCACACGCTACGTGTTCGCTATAGCGACACTGTAGGCACAGGCGCAAGCGGTGCAGTAGCTGGTGAAGAAGCACTATCACCGTTCAAAATTGCTGAAGCGTACTCAGGTGCGACAGCAGGAACAGCGGCAGCAACAGCAGCACTAGAAGGTGAAGCTGGAAACAAAATGTCTATTCAGATCTTAAAACAGACTGTTGAAGCTAAATCACGTAAGCTATCAGCACGTTGGACTTTTGAGTCTGCACAAGACGCACAATCACAGCATGGTATTGATGTTGAAGCAGAAATTATGGCTGCTTTGGCTCAAGAAATTACAGCTGAGATTGACCAAGAAGTACTAGCAAGTCTTAACACACTAGCAGGAGCAGCTGAATCAGATGTTCAGTATGATCAAGCTGGTGTATCAGGAACAGCTACTTTCGTAGGTGACGAGCATGCTGCATTAGCAGTTATGATCAACCGCGCAAGTAACAAAATTGCACAACGTACACGTAGAGGCGCAGGTAACTGGGCAGTGGTATCACCATTTGCATTAACAGTACTACAGTCAGCTACAACTTCAGCGTTCGCAAGAACAACAGAAGGTACATTCGAAGCACCAACTAACACTAAAATGGTTGGTACATTGAACAATGCAATGAAAGTATATGTAAACACATATGCTGGCGACAGTGCAGACGTACTTGTAGGTTACAAGGGATCAAGCGAATCAGACGCAGCAGCGTTCTATTGCCCATATATCCCACTAATGTCAAGTGGCGTTGTATTAGACCCATCATCATTCGAACCAGTTGTGTCATTCATGACTAGATACGGATATGTTGAGTTAAACAACACTGCAAGTTCATTAGGTAACGCAGCAGACTACCTAGCTCGTGTTAGCATTGCTAACGTTAGCTTTAGCTAAGTCGTTATTAAAAAATAACAAAATAGGCGCTACGGCGCCTATTTTTATGACTAAATTTTCTGGTTGACTTTTTGATGCAAATAAGGTATAAATTATATACAAATAATAATTTATGAAACATAAACATTTAATAGTACGAGCAGAAGTAAGTAATCCTCCAATATGCGAACAAACTATTACTGATTGGGCTTCTAATTTAATTAGAGACATTGGTATGAAGATCATGATGGGACCTTATGTGAAGTATTGTGATATGGAAGGTAACAGAGGATTTACTTGTGTTACTATTATCGAAACATCACACGTAGCAATACACATATGGGACGAAAAATCTCCAAAACTTATCCAATTAGATGTCTATACTTGTGGAGAGTTAGACACACGAATAGTATTTGATGCATTAGACAAGTTTGATCCTGTAAAGGTTGACTTTAAATATTTGGACAGAGAAAACGAATTTATTCAAGTACTAGATACTAAATAATAATACAACGTTCAGCCGATATAGGCCGGAAGTAAGCACAATGCTGAAGGAACGCACTTAACTGTAAAAAGGAGAGTGTAATGAACAGATACGATCACCTACTTAAATCATACCGTGAGCAGAAAGCGAAAGAACGCAAGGAAAAGATCCTTATGAAAACTCGTAGCGAAGTAAACGTGTATGGAAATGGTACAAGTGGATATACTGTTACAACTGGACCAAGTAAAGGTAAAGTTTTAAAACATATATCTGTTAATCATAATAATAATTAACATTTTGGTAAAATAAAGGTTGACTTTATATCTAAAGATGTTATATTAAGTACATAAGCAACAAAAAAGTAATTAATTTTTGTTTATAGTGCAAGGAAGAGGCCTTTACCAGAAGGGTCGAACTTGACTAGCCAGGGGTGGTACCCAGGTGCTGTAGTAGAAATACGCAGTATCACATCGCGGTCACTAGCGGGGTTAGGTTGTGCGGGATAGGAATGGTATTCCGGTCCGTACTTGTAGGTGTAACCAAGTCCTACCTATTTTGCTTATATTTTAAAAAGGCGCCGAGGCGTCTTTTTTCTTGACTTAAAATCCTTTATACTGTATTGATGATAAATACTTGTGTCAGATAGTGTGCCGCAAGGCGGACTTATGCTGTACCCACAGCGTAGCTCATAGAACGGGCATTGGACTACTATTATAGGAGAAAAAAATGGGAAGACCACTAAACAAAAGATTATTCGGAACACCAACAGCTGGTGGAAACGAAATTAAAGTAAACTTTCATAACAACACAGCAGTTAAAGAAGGTTATATCGTAAAGCAAGTAGGATCAAAGAAATTTGTATGTGAAGAAATTGGCACAGGCGGCGAATTTACTTGTACATTAACAACTGGCAAATTACCAGCGGCACTAGCGGCAGGTGAAATGGCTATTTCATTCAAAATGGATGATGCAGAAACATACACAGTAAGTAAAATTACAGGACGTAAAGCAACATTGTCAGCACCTACAGCAACAGGTACTAACTTGTATGACGGCAAAAGTGTAGCTTGGAACTTTAGTACATCTGTAGCAGACGGCGCAGCACAAGTTGAAGAAGCTGGTGATGATAACACATTAGTCGGCGCAGACGATACAGACTTTACTGAAGATGCATAAGGACTAAATTAATGGAACGACCAATAAACGTTTTTTGGAATTTTTATAATCTCTTAAAAGACTTGGTAGTTTCAGTAAAACTAGGAAGCTCTGAGGCAACACCGTTTGGTTCTGTCTTAGAGCAACTTAGCAATACAAAATTTAAAGTTACTGATAATAAAGGAAATGAAGGAGTGTGTGAACTAGTTAATAAAAATACAAATGATTTAAATGACAATGAAATGTCACTTATAGGTATTGTATTACATAGTTCAGCATTTGTTTATATTGCTTCAATTGTTAATAACTTAATGATAGATTTTAATAACAATCAATACAGTTGGGACATACACAACGACTCAACAACAAATGTATTAATGTTAGCAGGGAAATAATAAATGTCAAAGATAGAAAAAGTAACCGGAGGCAATTATAAAATTGCAGTTAGTAATGGAGCATCTGGAACTATTACTTTAGACACCACTGACGGTGCTTCTACTGTTCAAGGAACGATTATTGTTAATGGCGACCTTGAAGTTAGAGGAACACAAACAACAGTTGAGTCAACAGTTACAACTATTGCAGACAATATTATTACATTAAATGAAGGTGAGTCCGGAGCAGGAATTAGTGCTAGTAGTGGTTATATTGCAGGTATAGAAGTTGATAGAGGATCACTGCCTACAGCAAGACTTGTTTTTAATGAACAAACACAATATTTTACAGGTGGAACAAGTGGTAACGGAGCATTCAAACTACAAGATTCAACAGGAACAACTTTACCATTTACAACAAATAGTATAAACGCAGAAGGAGTTTTATATATTACAACTCCTTCAGCAAGTATTGATGTTAGCGGTACAGTAAACTATGAACGTAATATTTTTGAATATGCATTTAACGCTATCGCAAACGATTTTATTGTAACGGATCCAGGTAATGGTAATGTTATAATAAACAACGACGGATTAGTAAATGCTAAAGGTGTTAAAGATTATGTAACATATGCTTTTTCAAATACACTACAACCAGGTATTGCTGATAATGATACAACATTAAAAGCATTAGATGAAGATACAACGGGTTTAGAAAGTACAATTGAAGTAAAAGTCGACAACACTCTAATTGCAAATGTATATTCTAACAGATTAGAACTAGCAGATTTAAAAATACAAAAAAATGAAATATCAACAACAATATCAGATGATAATTTATTTTTATCAGCGCCAGGAACAGGATCAGTTACAGTAAAAGATACGTTTGTAATGACCGGGTCACCATTTGACGATGACTTATCAGTTAATCCGGCAGCGCCTGTTAGTGGAATTAAATTATTTTCAAAAGATACCGCCAACAGCGAAGGTAATGTTGGTTTGTATTATGTAAATAAAAACAATGTAACAGACGAATTAGTAAGTAGAAATAGAGCACTACTGTTCGGAATGCTCTTTTAAGGAAACAATATGGCAATCACAAACGCACAATTAACAAACACACAACTAGATGTTATTACAGTACCAGCAGGAAAAAGATATGCTATTACAAATATAATGGTATGTAATAATAACAGCGTTGACGCTGCAAATTTTGATTTACACTTTCTTCCTAGCGGAGTAGCATTAAACAATGCTATAACTAGAATTGTAAACAACTTAGTTTTACCAGCAGGCGAAACGTTTACTTTTGACTCAGAAAGAATAGTATTAGAGGAAGGCGACATAGTTAGCTTTGTTGCAGCACCTGATATTGGTGCAAACTTAACTAATCTTTCTGCAACAATAAGTTATTTGGAAGTGTAATAATGAGACTAATGAAAGCCCAAAATACAAACAGTAGGACCATTTATGGTAATGGTGTTCAGTATGACATTAACGGACAAGTAGTTATTGAAAGCACCAATACTATGCTAGTACCTAAAGGTACAGAGGCACAAAGACCAACAAGTCCAAATAATGGGCAAATTAGATATAATACTGATGATGATCAATTTGAAGCATACCAAAATGGTGCCTGGAGAGAATTACGTTTTAAAGAACCAAATCAAGATCCAGGAATAACTCAACAAAATTTAGGTAACGGAGATGCAACAGAAACTGTATTTGGACCATTAGCAAGCGGTGATGCAGATTTTCCTGTGCCGGCAGCAGCACAAAACGTTTTAGTATTTGTTGAAAATGTGTTTCAAATTGCAACTACAAACTACACACTAGAACAAAGCTCAAGTGGTAACCTTTCAGGACCAAATTCACCATACGCAGATGGTTGGTATATAAAATTTGGATCAGCACCAGATCTATCAAAACCTATAACTGTACTACATAACTTTGACAAGTAATCCAATAAATACTACTGTATAAGGAGACATCATGGCAGTAGGAAGAATATCTGGACCGTTATTAGCAGCTAATCTTGAACGTAACGGAATTAACTTAAATGTTAAAAATACATTAAGTGATACGTCTCTCCTTCATTTAGATGCAACAGCTCTTAAATTAGGATTCAATACTGATGTAACTACAGACGAAATACAAGTTTTAGGTATGTCTCAAATGCCTAGCATGATTGCTTCTACACAATTAAAGATTGGCAATTTAATTATGGGCAACGGAAGTAATATTAATTCTTTAGATTCGCCTATAATATTACAAGCTGCTGTTGGCGGAACAATAAATTTATCAGGTTTAGCAACAGATCAAATTGAAATTAATGACAATAGTATTAAAAGTTATAATACAAATTCAAATATTGATCTAATACCAAACGGCACAGGTACAACAGAAATACCTACTAACCTAGAAGTATTTGGCGGGTTACATTCAAACTCTAACATAACGCTTGACGGAAATATTACATTAGGTAGCGGATCAGAAGATAATTTAGTTATTAATGCTGAATTACCAAATTCAATTATACCTGATACTACAGACACATATAATTTAGGTAGTGCTGGAAAAGAATGGGGCGAATTACACACTAACTTAGTTAATAGCCAAGCTGTTCAAGTAAGTGCCATTCTTGCTGAATCAGCAAATTTTGGATTACGTGTAGGTAACATATTTTATGTAAGTAAAAATGGAAGCGATTCAGCAGTAGGTGACAATGTACAAGGTCCTATGCGTACTGTTAAAGCGGCACTAGCAAGAGCTGATGCAAGTACACAAGGACCAGTTGAAATACATATATTTCCTGGAGAATACGAAGAAATATTTCCTTTAGAAATACCAACTAACGTAGCTGTAGTTGGACATAACATGCGTGGTGTTATTATTAAACCAACAGCAGGAACAAATACAAATAACTGTTTCTTAATGAATGGCGAAACAACAGTCCAACATGTTACTATAAAAGATTTCTTTAGTCCAGGGCATGCATTTAGTTTTGCATCTAATACTGTTGTAAGTAGTAGAAGTCCTTACATACAAAACGTAACAGTAATTACAGCAGGCAGTGTAACAAGTGCAAGCGATCCTAGAGGCTTTGCACAAGGCGATGCAGGTAAAGGCGCATTAGTTGACGGAGCAAATGTTTTAAGTGCTAGTGAAGAAGCAAGTATGTTGTTCCATAGTGTTACATTTATCACACCTGGGGTTGATGCACTAACAATGACAAATGGTGTTAGAGTTGAATGGCTTAACTCTTTTACATACTTTGCTAACAGAGGATTATATGCTGTTAGAGGAGTAACTGGTCATTTAAGTACAGACGGATCAACAACACAATTTGGAGCTGAAATTAGATCAATAGGTTCAGCAAATGTTTACGGAAATTACGGAGCAGTAGCTGACGGTGCAGATACTATTATGTATCTAATACAACACAACTTTGGATATATTGGAAGTGGTAAATTCTTAGACAATGATCCAAGTAGAGCAATACAAGCTCAAGAAACAAGTGAGCTTAACAGTGGAAATATTTATTTTTCATCAACTGACCATTTAGGTAACTTTAGAGTTGGTGATCAATTTTTTGTTGATCTAGAAAGCGGCGAATCAAGTATTGTTATTACAGAAGCACAAGTAAATGCACTTAATGGTATTAATGTTACAACTGGTGGATCTACAAGTATTTTAAACGGCGCACAAGCATCAACAGGCAATCTTATAATCACAAATAATACATTGTTTAGTAGTCCAGGAAGTATTAATGTTGATAGTGCAGCAGGAATAATAAACTTTTTAGACAATACAAATGTTACTGGTAATGTTGTAATGTCAGGGGATTTTACAATCGGGGGCAGTGCAATAGGATTTGGTAATGATGCTAATGATACAATTAGTTTTGCACAAGAAATTGATCAAGATATTGTACCAGATATTAGCGGAGCATATAGTTTAGGACTTGCAAGTAAAACTTGGAAAAAAGCATGGCTAAGTGCTGCTCAATCAGATGATGTGTTAATACAAGATACTTTTATATCAACTACTGAAACAAATAATGATTTAGAATTTAGAGCTCAAGGTACTGGAGCTGTTTTATTAGAAGATATTGCTGTAGATGAAAACAAACTTTTTACTAGGGCCGATGATTTAAATTTTACTACAAATACTAATTTTAATATTGCAACTACAGGATCAATTAAATTGCCTACAGGCACAGACGGACAACGTTTAAACGCTGATTCATCTGGGGCACCGGCAATAGGATCAATTAGGTACAGTACCGATTCAAATAGAATAGAAGGACAAACTGTTAATGCTCCAATAACATTCAACGGTGTATTTTCATCAAATAGACTTACTAGCGTAACAGCTGACCCTACATCAAACAACATTAGATTTATAGTAAATGGAGCTGTAGATGCAATAGATTCTTCTACATTAATGGCAGACATAACAGGCGACAGTATCTTATTTGGAGCTCTTAGTGTAGATGATATTAAGTTAGACGGTAATACTATTTCAACTGAAGTATCAAATAGTAATTTAGAATTGGCCATGCATGGCGACGGCAAATTTGTACAAGAAGATTTAAAAATAAAAAATAGCATTTTAGAAATAACTGACGGCGGCCCGATGACATTTGTAACCGATGACGGATACTTTGCATTTAGAGGAGCGTCAGGCATAGTTATGCCAAGTGGTGGTAATGACACTAGAGGGCCTAGTCCACAAACTGGTGATACTAGATTTAATGCTAGAGCAGATGTAAAAGCCCTAGAAGTATACGCAGGCGTAGACAATAAAGAAGGTGAATTCCAGGAATGGATTCCAGCCACAGGTGCCGGCGAAGCAGTAACTACAGAATTTCAAGAAGATCAGGTTAATATTTACAGCTTAATCCTTGGATAACAAGCACAAATTTTCATTTCCAACTAAATACTAATAATGCAAAGCAGCGACCATTGTTTTGCACTTACAAACCGCGGTCAACCAGCGATAGAAGCATAATGCTTGAACAGGTTGGAGGCACAGGATGCCCGTATAAGGAGAAAAAATGGCTGTAGGTCGCATATCAGGTCCGTTGCTTAAATCAAATCTTATCCGTAATGGAATAGATTTAGCATTTGAAACTGACCTATTATACTTAGATGTAAACAATCAGCGCATTGGTGTTAAAAACTCATCTCCCCAATACGATTTAGACATTACTGGTACAATGAGAAGTACTAATATTAATGTTGACACTAATTTAGACATAGCAAATATTAATATCACTGGTAATACAATCAGTACTTCAGAACAGTATTTAAACTTAGGTACTCTTGATAACATTGTTTACCAAAACAAAGCAAGAATTGATGGTATTGACATTCAAGGTAATGTAATAAGCACCAACGATTCACATTCAAATTTAGAATTTAGACCAAACGGCACAGGAGAAGTTCATGTACATTCTGATATGAATGTCACTGGTAATATCCATGCTACCGGTAATATCACAGCTGATGGTAATATTACACTAGGTGACGCCGATACTGATAATCTTGTTATTAACGCAGATATAGCAAGTAATATTATTCCTGACCAATCTAATACCTACACATTAGGCGAACCTGGAAAAATTTGGAATGATGTACATGTAAATGATTTATTTGCTGACACTGTAAACACTACAGCTTTAAATATACCGATTGAAGATCACCAGAA
>WLWF01002537.1_pt1 | contig 13042 bp, 12 predicted proteins | sample 6718331 | NCBI WGS metagenome assembly WLWF01 (sample SAMN12718692, study PRJNA515312) | sponge metagenome | isolation source: marine sponge | host: Mycale hentscheli | place: New Zealand: South Island, Marlborough, Capsize Point | collected 2003-05-01
GATAAAACATCTACTACTAGTATATTAGAGAGATCGCATATGGAGACTGTATGTCTAAGTACTTTATAAAATGCTGGTATACTAACACTTATTAATAATACATCCAATGGTTGATTACACATTTCTGTGACTGAGGTATAATAGGTAATTCCCATATCTCTACATAAATCAGTATAATCTGTTCTGGAACTAACAGAAATATTGTGATCTGTCATCATTTTTTTAGCCATAAATTGACCAAACTTTCCAAAACCTATAATACCAATATTAAGACGCTGACTTGAACTATAAATACTACTATTTATATCATAACTACCTAAGACTTTAAGATGTGAGACCTGATCTTTTAAAATGGGAAGTACCCTTGACAATGTCTTTTGACTACTAGTAAAATCAAGGTAGAATCTGTATTGAAATGGACTATCATCATTATTATGGTGGTTTGGGAAACTACCACCGTTATTAGGTCTACTTTCAATCTTAGTTAAACTAATATTATATAGATTAAAGATATTAAGTATTTTAACAAGTGCCCCAACCCTATCATTTAAACTTATGACGATTGAATGTTTTAATGAGGTCGTTATTTTATTATTATCACTATCATTGTCATCTTTACTATCACTCTTACTATCACTATTACTATTCGTAGTAATACCTAAATTAGAGCATATGTTATTTACTTGGCTGGAACGAGTAATTAATAAAAAACGGGTAAAACATTGATCGGAATCACCAAAATCCTCTTTGAGTATCTGTAATCCATACTGATCAGCGGCGTTTCTACTCGCAATAGCGGCGGTATTTTTTAAATTATTATCTGATATATACTTCGCACTTCCAGCGGTATCAAACATGGGATCCGTTTTAATATCCAGTGATCCGCAATTATTTTGACATTGACTTAATGCTTGTGGATGACTGACAATATTATTAATATCTGTTATAGCTACGCCAGGTAGAGCTAATAGACAATGTGATATTTTTAAATTATATTCACCTATAATAGTGACATCATATTTGGAAAGTAGGTCATAGTTTTCGTGTATTGATCCACCCAGACAATTTTCTACTGGTATTAGACCTGCGTCAACGGTACTATTAACGACGCTAATAAAAATATCACCAAAACTATTTTTAGGTATGGCTAGACCCCGGGCTAGGCAAGTATTAACAGCTTGTTCCGAATAACATCCAGGGATACCCTGGTAAGCTATCTTCATAGTATTAGATAAATTTTCCATAATTTGATATATAAAATTTATCTATAATCTTTAATATATATTATCGGCTATATCATCAGTAATTAAAAATAATCGTTAGATAATTATATCTAATTATAATCTTATAATGCCTAAAAGTAAATTATCTGACCAAACTAGTCATTTTTTATGTAAAGGATCTCAGTCTGAAAACGATAAAAATCATTTTTACCAGAAATATTTGAAATACAAGATGAAATATCAGATATTAAGTAATCATCAAGCTGGAGGGAAGTGTCCGAAGTCAATATATGGTGATAAAATAACTTGTAGGACTGGGGGAGCCATATCTATTACACCGTCTGATCCCGATAACTTTTTTAATTGGGAATCGTCCATTCAACATTTTACTGGTAATACTCTTGATATCATGTGGGATTATAAAATAGCCTGTATGAAAGGAGGTGTCCTATTGATGCTTAATGACCAAACCGAACAGCCAAGTTTAAATTTACTAGTACCATCGTCAGAAACAGACCACGATGGAGAAATAACTGTAAATGTTTCTAATATACCAATCGATGGTATAGAAGAGGGAGACCTACTGGAAGGCATCCTCGCTATTCCCAATACAAAAAAGGTTATGTTAGCAATTAGACTTACTACCAATGAGCAATATATATATCTATTATCATTTAATAATAATAATGAATTAATAAAAACGATTAAGTTTAGGCTAGATACTTTACCAGGTATACACAATACTCCAGATACTCGCTTCAGACTAACTGACATTTCTTTACTATCTAATGATGACGATGGTAATGTTAAGGTGTTAATGGTAGGTCTTAAATCCCCCATTATAATATTAGAGTTTAAGATCTATGATGAAAGTAAGCGAGATACCAGTGATGAATTAATAGGGTTAAAAAAATTAGACAAACCTTTTGTATCACAAACCATGCGATTCACGGTCCCTTGTTCTATAATAGTCCTTCCTGATGGTAGATTGGCTGTAATGGAAACATACTCTGGATATCTATATATATTAACTTATAATACAGGTGAGGATGGTACCATTAATTATGATGATCCGCGGACTAAAAACGAATTATCGTTACCTATTCGCGATATAACACATGGTTTAAGAGTTCTACCAGATAATCAACTGGCTATTTTTAATAATAGTTATGATGATACACAAGGAGATATTATTAAGATCTACAATTTAAATCTAACAAGTAATACTCTAAGTGAATTAGATGTACCTGATCAAGTAAAACGTATCTTAGTAGAAGACCAAGATGAAGATGAAGAGGATGATATAGTATCTATAATTACTGATGATAATGATAATGTGCGAGTAGTTTTTAATAATTATATCATAAAATATACAAGACCCCATTGATACAGTTCCATAGTATCGGGGAAATAAAAAGACATCTTAATATTTAAATGACTAATTACCTAGCGACATATTATGGTAAAATTCCAACACTTAAGTTTCTAAATAACATTAATATTTTTGGGCTCGCCCATGTTTGGATGGTGGATTATTGATAACGGACGTTTTTCTGGATGTGTTTCCTTTGATAGGTACTACATTATCTGGATATCATACTGATTTGTTTAAAATATAACATGGGTCTTGGAAATTTGATAATGATCCAGAGTTTGTATTATCTAAACTACTTATCTGGGTATTAGTATTATATTAGTATTGCCTGGATACCCTCAAAATTATTTGTGCATTTACCTAAATTTAGTAGACCTATCCAATCCCCCTGATTTTAAAAAATATATAGGAAGAGCTATTAGAAAAAGGTTTATTGACAGTGAAATATGGACGGTTGAATATGCGGCTCATCAAGAATAAGGTAACGTATGATATAGTATTACGATTGACATATAAAAATAGATATTGTTATAAACTATCATCAACATCGTCATATGGAGAAAATTAGTACAATAGTAAACACAAATATATTATTCCCTAATTTTTTTTGGTGAATGTCATGTTGGTTTTGGGGATACTAAACCTATTCTAGGTGATTATTATTAAGAAATAAGGAAATCAAGTAATATATTAATGTTATTATTATTAAGAGTTTAATAATAATAATGTTAAACCTGCTTTGATTCCTGGTTGTAACTGTCTGAAACAATCCTGCGCACGTTTCTCAGGAAGAAGAGAGATGATAAAAAAATTCCCCATCACTTGCATCTTGGTTGCCGCACCATACGTCGTTGTTGAAGTCGACCTTGCCGGTGCTTTCGTTGAAGGGTAGTACATTGACCCAAATATTTTCCGCACTGCTCTGGCACGCTTCACGTAACGTCTCAGATCCTCCGGGTACATTTGCACCTCGTCTCGACTCTGATACCATTGTATATTGAGATGCCAATTCTTGAGATCTCTGGATACATACCCCCTGCCCCGTCGAGGTAACTTTGTTTATTACCCTCTGACAAGATCCGCAGTTTTTCTTAAACTCATCCTTATTTGCATTAGTAATATCAGCCTTCTTACATAGATCTACTGAAGCCAAACAGTCTGTCCAATCTTGGCAATCTTGCTGTGACTTATCACATCCAACTATACAAAATCCTTGTGGGATAATATTATTTTGTTTTTCAATTCTCGGCATCTTTTTATATTACAATACCCTTATTATAATTAAAAATACCTTTAATTTTAAAACCCCTATATTTAAATGACTAATTACCTGGAGACATCTTATGGTAAAAATCCAGCACCGTTGGATTAGCCTTGACCTTTTTCTCGTCAAATGCAATTAAACGTAAGCCCTCTAAACTACGAACCCGACTTAACGCAACATAAGCTTGTCCATAGGCGAAAATAGTAGACCCGACATCAATTTCGGCCAGATCTAAACTAGCCCCCTGTGATTTATGGACGGTAATAGCCCAGGCTAAGATTAATGGATATTGTTTAACGGTTAACACCGAACCATCCTCCATATTTTGTACCCATTCATGTTGACATATTTCTCTAACAATACCGTTTAAAAATTTAACTTCCGGACCATTTTCACCAATCTTAATCACCACACCTCTGGAACCATTAACTAGTCCGGCTTCACCATCTAAATTAGAAATTAACATTACTTGAGCACCGAGACACAAACTCAATGTTTCTTCACAGGGCACATGTTTCAATATATTTTTTAACTCATAATTACCGGTCTCACTTTCACTCGGTATTTTTTTCCCATGTATACTAATACTATAAGTTAACTGATATTTACGAAGTGGAGCATTTAATTTCACCAGACTATTTTTATTAATGGTGTCAACACTATACTTGTAGGGATAAATACGCGTTGCCATAATTTCCTGATTACCAAGATCCATATTAATTCTAGCTTTCAGTAATTGCTTGGTTTCGGAAGATACCCGTCCAACCCTTATTTCACTTAGGCATTTTCTAAACACCGGATCTTGTTGTCTAATTACCTCTGTTAGCACTACCGTTTGTTTAATTAGACTAGACCAACATTTGGCTTGAAATGCAAACCCACCACTCTCTTTATCTTTACTATCTGGTACCGGAGGTAGTTGTAGAAAATCACCAATTAAAATGACTTGAATTCCTCCAAATGGGCGATCTGGATTGGCAAACCTTCTACCAATCTCTTCTAGTTTATCTAAAATTTCTGGTAACATCATAGATATCTCATCTATAACTAAAATTTGAGTGGTTCTCCACTTATGTCTTGCTTTAGCTGATTTAGCGATTTTCTCTATTAATTGTTCGGTTGATCCACGACCTAGACCAATACTCGCCCAAGAATGTAATGTGGTCCCATTTAATAGGTAGGCAGCCGTTCCAGTCATCGCCGTGACTGCAATATTAATATGTTGTTTATTAGCCAATTGCCGTACCTTATTAATGAGAAAGGTTTTACCAGTTCCGGCTTCTCCGGTTAAAAATATATTTTTACCTTCACTAATCGCAGTAAAGGCACTGATTTGACTGCTAGTAAGGTTAACGCTATCTTCTGGCTTAATCACCAGCTGTTTGGCTTCTTGAGAATCCCCTATCTTAAAGGTGTGTCGTTTTCCACCCGTGGGAGCAACATTCACAAATTTCCGGATATCCATTGTTTTTATCAACAGGTAACTAATTTATTTTAGTACCAATTTTTTTTAATAAGTAGATTTAAATATTAAAAAAAACATATCTCTTAAAAATAATGAAACCCCTAGTTAGTATTTTAATAGCAACTCAGGATAGACATAAATTTATTCCCTATTTAATGTCCAACATCATGGCTCAGACGTATCCACATGATAGGATACAGCTTGTTGTCGGAGATGATGGATCTCAAAGTTCGGTGCATCTATTTCCAAAAGGGACCCTATTTACTAGATATCCATCTAGGGTGACTCTTGGGAAAAAAAGAAATGATCTAAAAAGATTAGCTAAGGGGGACATTCTTGTCACTATGGATGACGATGACTATTATTTTCCAACCTATCTAGAACACGTCGTAGATAAATTAACTAATAGTGAAAATTCAGGATTAGCTGTCCTAAAATCATCCTATATTTTTTATCCAAGTAAATGGTTGCTAGAAATATCTGGACCTTGGGAAACGGGTTGGCCAGGAGCCAGCTATGCCTACACTAAGGAATATGCTAAAAGCCATCACTATGATATTAGAGCAGCGTCTGGAGAAGAATGGTCATTTACTAATCACTATCAGGTAACACCCGTCGTATTAGAACCCGAAAAGACCATGATAGTTATCAGTCATAAACATAATACTAGTAATAAAAACACTCTGATACAAAGACAACAGTGTCAGAAACAAATCACTGATTTTATTACCAATCCCCAAATGATACAGTTTTACCAGCAATTAGGTCAAGAAATATCTAGATCAGGTCCCCAATATGTCAATATTGTTGGGGTTTCAGGTCACAGAAGATAAATTTTTAATTTAATTATGGTTATGGGGTACATCCGCTTTATTATTTACTATTTTTGTAATTTCAGTAACTTCTCTATCCTCATCTGTTCCATCAGTAGCTATTTTCTTTTTCTCCTTGAGTTTTTTTGCGTTACTTGTTAAGACTCCTCTACTAAACCCGGGGTTTTTATTATTAGTCCCATAACAACTAATACCAGAACACCCGGTCTTTAGGTGTGTTATTTTCGTGAGACTAAATTTATTATCAGGGAAAAGTTTTGGTGTTTTAGTTACCTGGTTATATTCTAGTTGTTCTTCACCATATTTATGTTTAATATCATTTACCATTTTATTTGTAATTAAATTAAATAATTCTACGATACCGACACCGGTAACTGCGGAAGTTTCAGTATATATAAAATTATATTTTTGACATACCACTTTAATTTCTTCTGGTGTCACCTCTCTTGTTAAATCATGTTTAGCACCTACTAATATTTTTGTACCAATCCCGTCGTGTTCTAAGCATTCTTGATACCAGGTATTGATATTATCAAATGTTTTTTTATCATTTAAACTAAAGACAAAAATACAGGTATTTGCTCCACGATAATAGGAATTTGTAATACATTTAAATCTTTCTTGACCAGAGGTATCCCAAATTTGTAATTTAACATTATAATCGGATTCTTTAATATTTTTAATTACAAAGTCAATACCTATCGTAGGTATATTACATTGTTGTCTAGACATCACCTTATCTCCACAACTGAAAAATCTAATAATGGAAGTTTTACCTACCCCGGTATCTCCGACAAGGATTACTTTAAAAACATATTTATTATTATTCATTTAAAATTTCATATATTTATTTTCCTATTTTTAAACATGTTTTAAAAATTTGATAGTAGTTATCACTTTTTTAGACCTATAAAATTTAAAAATAATGAGTGATAATCAAGATAATCAGAACACAGGTGATAATAACAACACACCAGATCAGAATCAAGATCAGAATCAAGATCAGGATCAGAATCAGGATCAAGATCTCGGTTTTGTAAATATCACCTCACCAACTTCACCAACTACACATACAAGTAGATCTAGTTCAGGATCTCCTATATCAGAATCAGCACCAAGTTCCCCAAGAGAGTCTGAGACAGATGAACTACCATTGACACCCCGTGAATCTATTATTGGTACTCCAACTTCTCCTCCCAGTATTAGGTCTACCAGAACCCGTAATACAGATTTTTCAATCACTTCACAACTTGCGGATGGTATCTTTCTACATACTACTCCCACAAGTCATACAATTCTATATTCAAGAATACCACGAAACGCACCAGCACCGGTTAAAAATATTATAAATGGGTATTACCAGGATAATTATTTTAAACTCGCAGTAGCCAAACCCGTGAATGGATTTCAATTAAAACCCTATCATATCTCAGTTCATAATAAAATAATTAGTTACCGGATGGTACCATATGATGAATTTGTTATTGATATTTCAATTTCACCAAAATATCAAAATAATTGGAGTAAGGATATTTGGTTTTCTATAGAAGGGACTTATGGCGAGGATAAAATTATATTAGCTAATAAACAGGTTTATTGTAAAACCAAACATATCCTATCTGGGACCGCACCTGGTCAATGTTCTAAATTTCTCTATTATGTTAATTCTGAAATAGAAACTCAACATCAGCTTACGGATAGTACAAGTGATATTTCTCTTAAATTAACGATTTATGATAGAGTAGGTAAGTCTAGCCTAGATGTCAAGTCTTTAGATTTGGAAGAAGGTGAAATTATAGATGATGATTCAGATTCTCAGATTGCGTCTGAGTCCCATAAGAGGTCATATTTTGGTTGTCACCCCAATTCAAAACCGACCGATTTGTCAAATTATTTACCTCCATTACAAGGGGCGATCACTGATAGTGAATTCCATGAACTGGAAACACGCGAATATACGATTAAATTAAGTCATAAACCTATTAACCAAACATCTCACGTTAAACATAATTATCACTATCTATCAAGTTTAACTAAACATAAATTAAATAAGATAGATGGGCTAAAAAGCGAGGTGATGGAGTTACAAGAAAAAATAAAGCTAGCTGAATTAAAAATGCGGTTTATGCAAGAAAATGTTGATGCGGATAATGAAAGATTACAACTACTATCTAAGGCATGTAATGAAAACACCGCTTCGGATTAATTTTAAAATAGCTAACGATAAAAATATCTTATAGCTATAATAATATGGAAGGACTATATCATAAAATTGTTAACCCGGTAACAGGTAGAAAAGTTAAGATTAATAGCAAACTTGGTCGGCATATTTTAAATAACTATTTACATAACCAAACTGGTGGGTCTGGTAATGGGGCGACTGAATATAAAAAACAGATGAAAACTCATAGCGGGGCAATTAATAAAATAGCGGAGACACTAAATCAAGATCATACTAAAATTCAAAACGAGCATACCTCTAAATTACAACAGCTAGAAGAAGCACAAGATCAACATCAACTAGATATTAGACATAAACACAAGGAAAGTTATAAACAAGCAGCCAAACAATACCATGATAATCAAGATAAATTCCATAAGGCTGTAAAAAAAGATAATATGAAGTGTTATCGGAGTAAAAAAAAGGGTACTTGTGAATTAGAACCTTATTTTTTGGGAGTAGACGAAAATATTAATGATGAGGATATTGATGGAGAAAAATGCTCATATGATACCAGTAGTTTAGACTGTTATGCCAATTTTAATAATTGGACCTCATCGGATTATACTAAATTACACGATACACTACATAATCTAGATTATGATGAGGAAAATAATCTATTTTGGAGACAAGTTGACGGTAAACAAGTTCCATTTACTACTAGTCAACGTTCGTCTGATTTAATTGGTAAGGGTCATGGAACCCTTAACCATTTTTAATTTCACCTATTTTCTTATTTTCTTATTTTCTAATATATTATTAAATGAATAATACCATATATCAGAAAATAGTTAACCCATCTACCGGGAGAAAAGTTAATGTACACGGTAAACAAGGTAAAGGAGTGATAGACGGTTATATTAATCATTTGGCTAATATAAGTCAAATGGGTGGTAGTAAATCATTAAGTAATTTATCAGATGACGACATTAAGGATATTATTAAAAATGCGCCACCAGGTGGTAGATGGAACAAAAATGAAGTTAAAACGCTTGCTAAATTAAATACTGATAAATTAACTAATAATGATTACATGGTACTATACAATAAAGTCTGGAATAGTATTGATAGTTTTATGAAGGTACAAAATACTAAATGTAATCCAAATGGTAAACGATCTGGAATGATTAATTTTGGAGACTGTTGGAATTCTAATGCCCCCTTAACTCAACCCACTGGTTTATTTAGCAAAAGTGAAGGACATATTTTAGGAAATCCTGGTCAAAGTGCTGTCACTGACTATTGTAGTTATCTATTAAAAAATACCGCAGAGCGTGAAATAGGTAAGGGAAAGGTAGATTTTAACAGAAGTCAACATAAGTCGGGGAAAACTACTCAACATTTTCTAGGAGAAAATAGTGAATGTTCCACCCTATGTACCAGTATCCAAGCAGAAGCCGACGCGGAAGTTAAACAGATGGCAATTGATATTATTAAAATGTTATCTGAAAATCCAAATACCATGGAATGGAAGAAATATGAATCCCATCCAAAATGGAACAAGGTGATTAATGTTATTAAAAGTTGCTCTAATAAATGTCCAATTAATTTATTAAATAACACCTGTGGATATATTATTAAAAACCAAGGAATTGAAAATGGAGTCCCATTATCTGACTTATGTGAATTCCAATCCTCATCACCCACCCTAAAAAAAGCATGTAATATTTCCGATGACCTTTGGCTTGATACTATTAATTTAACTCGTGCTGAATTATGTAAATCCATGCCAGATAATCCTAAATGTTATGGCTCTGGTAAAGTTGCTAGTACAATTCCTCTGACTACAGAGGAACAAGAAGAGACGGGTCTAGCAACAGTTCCATCAGCTCCACCAAACCCATCAGCGGAATTTGGATATACACCTCCCCCTCCCAATGCACCAAGCCCTGATACTATTCCTACCTCATCTTATCAACCCTATGTAACAGCACCACCTGTCTACCCAGCACGTGGAGGTAGAAAATCTTCTAGAAGGTCCAGTTCTAGATCTAGAAGATCCAGAGATAAATCCAAGTACAAATTAAGATCTGGATTAAAAACTAAAAATTATTATTAATTAGAGCCATTTGCTCAGATTTAACTGTACTTTACCATTAGGATCCAAAAGAGTATTTTCTACTAGATAACCAAGTTTGTTAAATAGTTGTAAACTATTACTATTATTTTGCTGAACCTGAACTCGGATAGATTTTTTGCCAACGCCACGGTAGTAGTCTTCTACATAATTAATAAAGCCACGACCAATCCCTTGATGTCTTAGACTAGGTTTAATCCACAAATTATATAAATAGATCCCATCTGAGCGGAGACCTAACCCTTCTACCTCTTTACATCCCTTTTTCCTAAATAAATTAGCTACGATTTCATCATATTCACTACAGGCTAAACCAATTAAACCACTTTGATCATATAATTGGTGTATTTTAGTAGTAGCATGTATGTCTAAATTAGTTGGGAATTCTTCTAATAAAATACCCACTATTTCACCCTGTTGACTACTAGTTAATTTTCCAAAAACCTGAGTGATATTACGGTGATTTAGTACTCTATTAGTAATAACACTTTTAACTGGTAAATTTTGATTATTAGATAAACTATTTGGATTTGGATTTGGATTTGGATTTGGATTTCTATTAGTAACTTGTATATTACGATCTAGATTTTGATAACTCAGAATATGTGGTTGTTTGACCAGACTAATTCTCTGTTGTTGGGTTTTCTCATCGGATATAAAGTCGTTAGGTAGTGTATTATTATATGTTAATTGGCGGGGAACTTTATTATCAAATAGCCAATTTGATACATTGGGTGGTTTTAGGTTCATCTAAATATCTAGAGATATTTAAAAACTATCATTCAAACATATCCATACTCTGTTTAAATATCACAGTCACAATTTCTATTTACCATATAGTTATAATATAAAAATATGTGCTATATTAATTAAAATGGTGGCATGTTATATCACTTTTATCTTTATGAGTTTGTTTTTACTAGTAAAACAGATCCCGGTTTATCTATTAGCCCAATATCCAAGTCACAAAATTAATACCCCAAGTAAAACAGTTCTCTATCATAGTTATTATTTATCCTTTACCCATGCGGTAATTTCCTTATTCTTAAGTTGGTATTATTATCCAAGTCTGCTAAGTTTAAATCAGGAAAATAGTGTTGCCAATCAATATGTTTTATCATTTAGTCTCTCATATTTTCTGGTAGATTTATGGTATAGTTTTTATCTTGACAACTATGACTATATGGTTCATCATATCTGTGCCATAGTACCTATTATATCTAGTTTATATTTAGGGTATTCAGCAAACCTAATTATTATTGGTCTCTTTTTTGGAGAAGCAACTAATCCAATCCAAACCTTAGCCTGGATTCTACACCAACATGATATTAAAATAAGTCAGCCCTTGTTTTTACTATATAATATCTCTTACTTGTTATTACGTTTAATAATTAGCCCATTTATCGTATATGGGATCTATAAATACCTGGAAAGCAGTTTGGTAAGTAAAATCTTCTTACTAAACTATCAGTTGTTATACCTGGTGACACTATATTGGACACCAAGTATGTTATCAAAAAGTGTAAAAATTATAACATTACTTGGTAAATATTCTAGACAGATAACACGCCCCCTGAATAAAACTATCCGCTAAATCATCCTTTTTCTTACTAGATTTTATTAGTTCTAGCCATTTTGTTTGACTACTAATCATATCTTTAGTAAATTCAACACTTAAGCGTTTTGTTCTACTATAAACTGACTTACAAGTAATAGACTCCTCTATTTCCTTCCGTTTATCGCCTTGATAGACGTTTAATTTATTTCTGGGAGCAAAACAGTCTATTTTACTAATAGGACATGATGCTTGCCTTTGTTGCCAAACAAAATACGATAAGATAATGATTTGCATCGTTTTCATTTTTGGGTTTTTAAGTGAGGGTTGATTTTCAATAACCACTTTATCTACTTGTGTTATTTCAGGTAGTTGATCTAGTTTATCAAATACTAAATTTGCCAATTGATCTGGATCTACTTTTTTTTTATCAGTGTCTTCCAAGACATTAATAACACCCCAATGGTAAATGGTATGCTTTTCGTCTAAGACACAATAGGCTAGGTTTTTAATACCAACATCAAACGATAGTAATTTCATCTAGTTATTTAAATATAGTAGCTTTTATATAATATTTCTAAAATTAAACTTACTAGATGGAAAAGGTATTTCCACATCCACAACTGCTTGCCTGATTAGGATTAAGAAAGGTAAATTTCTGTCCCATAAAGTCATCACTCCAGTCAATATGCGTACCCAATAAATATAACTGACTTTTTTGACACACATTTATCTGGTATTTATTTTCTGTTTCAGGATCCTGGTAAAAGGTAACCACGTCGGTTGCTTCAAGTTGTTGATCATTTTTAATGGGATCCAATAGATACTTCATCCCATTACATCCACCTCCTTCCACTGCGAACAGTACCTGGTTTGTCTTATTTGTTTTTAATAGATTTACTAAATGCCTAGTTGCTAATTTACTAACAGTAACTAAGGGTTTCATCGTCTCTATTTATACTTATAGTTTATTATTTTAAATTTTCTAGTTTATTTTTTGGGTCTACTAAACAACTGAAACCAAACTTT
>WLWF01002539.1_pt1 | contig 13031 bp, 17 predicted proteins | sample 6718331 | NCBI WGS metagenome assembly WLWF01 (sample SAMN12718692, study PRJNA515312) | sponge metagenome | isolation source: marine sponge | host: Mycale hentscheli | place: New Zealand: South Island, Marlborough, Capsize Point | collected 2003-05-01
AAAATTATTAGTAGGTGTGTCAGTTGCTTGGTCGGCTGCTGTTATGCTGTATAAAGCAGTAAAGTTATTGCTGTTACCACTTACATCTAATCCTAGATTAGAACTATCTTCAAAATCAAGATGATAACCTTGTACACCAAAAGTTCCATCATAGGCTTTAGGTTTCCAGATTCCTGAATCACTATCTGTTTCACCAAACTCTGTTGGTGCTAATTGTTGACCATCTATTAAATAAAATTCTGAATAATACCCACTTTGTGATTGTGCATCTGACCAACCCAAATAATGACTTGTGTTATTGTCATACAAGTCAATATCATTATTTTGTGTTCCATAATTTTCACTAACACCAAATTCTGTCCATTGTTCTCCATTTACATAGACCTTGACTCTATTTGAAGCTGTGCTTTGGGTTGTATCAAAAGCTACAACTATATGATACCAAGCTGAGGTATCTCTAAATTTACCATTTGAACGTAAATTAATTCCAGCAGTTGAGCCAAGAATATATAATCCATCATTATTAAAGCCTATCCAAGTAAAATTAGAATCTGCAATAAAACAAAGATGGTTACCACTTGGTTGCAACTCTGTTCTTTTTATCCAAAACGATATGGTTGCTATTTTTGTGCTGGTGGGTGTTCCAGCACTTGTTATATTCGCATATGTACGCTGCATTCTTTCAGCATTATCAGCTTCAATCTTTAAAGAATTATCAATATCATACCCAGTAGATATGCTTCCTCTATTTGCTGTACGCTGTAGCGTTTCCATATTATGTTTGTGCTAGGTTTTGAACTCTACCAATTTCTTGCCAGACTGAGCCGTTGTATCTAAAACTAAAGATGTCTGTTTTATTAGCTGTAGCAGTTACAGTTGGTGCAGTTGAAGCTGCAAACTCAAAGACTGTATTCCAAGCTACTGTGTAAGGTGTTCCGCCCTGTGCTATCTCTACAGAAATAATCGCACCCTCTACAGCGTTACTTGGTGCTGAGAAAGTCGTGTTCTCTGTAGTAAGATAATAGGCATTTCCTGCTGCTGCTGAATCCCAAGCTACTGCGTTAGAGCTTGAAGTAATTGCAACTTGTGTAATTTTTGCTGAAGTTGCTGCTGTAACAACACCTGAAAAAGATGCTGTTGCAAAAGTTGTCGGTACAATATTTGCTGTGCCATCAAAACTTACGCCACCAATAGTTCTTGCAGTTGCAAGAGCTGTGGCTGTTGCTGCATTACCTGTAATATTATCTGAGGTTAATGCAAGAGTGCCTGTGCTTGTTGGTAAGGTTACTGTTGGATTACCTGAATAAGAGGCATGAGCCGCAGCTTCTAATCTTGTGTAATGAGCATTGCTTGACTCACAATAAAAATCAACTCTTGATTTAGTGCCACCATTTTTAATTGCTATAGCACCTTGTGATATGGCCACTCCATTTGTAGATCCACCGCCAACTCCAGCAGATGTATTTGCTGTTAAAGTTGTAAAAGTACCAGCAGCAGGAGTAGTGCCACCAATGACAGAACTATCAATAACTGCTCCGTCTAGGTTAATTGCTACCGATGTACCAGAAGCACTAAAAATTGCATCAACTGTATCTAAGTCAGTATTGATTTTGCCACCCCAGGTATCAGTAGATGCACCGACCTCGGGTTTGGTTAAGTTTAAATTTGTTGTAAATGTATCTGCCATAAAAAATTACCTGTTTTAAGCTGCTATATCAGTCCAATTCGTTGTTGATGGTGTCTGATTTGTCCAAGTTGTTGTAGCTGGAGTTTGATTCGTGTAAGTCGTAGTTGCTACAGTCTGGTCATTCCATTTTAAGCCACCTTCCGCCGAAAATCCACTTAATTCTGCTATCGTGGAACTTGCACCATGTGTTGTGTTTGTATTGGCACTAAATCCACTTGTCTGTGTAATTGTTGCAGAAGCACCAAATGTAGATACTGAAGATGCACTAAAATCAGAAGTTTGAGCTATAGTTGCAAATCCTAAATGCACTAAAACACAACTTGCAGTAACTCCACTTGTTTGAGCTATGGTTGCTGATCCGTCTACTAATATGTCTGAACCGCCAGTCATACCAGAGGTTTGAGCAATGGTTGATGATACTGTATATAAAACACTAGCACTTGCGTTAAAGTCAGAAGTTTGACTTATGATGGCTGGTGTTTCGTCAACCAGTTGACCTGATGCACTAAAGCCAGAGGTTTGCGCTATGGTTGCAGAACCAGATAAAGTAATTTGACCTGCTGCGCTAACTCCACTTGTTTGTGCAATTGTTGATTGACCAAGTAATACTAAAGTACCAATAGAAGTAAATGCGCTGGTTTGTGCTGAAGTAGCAGACGCACCAAAAACAATGTTAGATGAGGCACTTACGCCTGATGTTTGAGCTATTGTTGCGGATGCAGTTTGATATTGAGGATTGCCATATGCAGCTATCCCGTAGTTATAAGCACCATAGCCTACTGAGGCCATGTTATTAAGCTAAAGTAACGTCTAATTCGCCAGCATTAAATCTGAAAACATCTCCACTTGTTACTGCTTTTGGTGTTGTCAAAGCTGCCCAAGCAATTAAGTTTCCACTAGATGATGCGTCAAAAATTCCAACGTGAGTTACAGTTCCCCAAGCTCCAGTAGCAGTTACAAATTCTACTGCTGCGCCATTGGTTGCTGTTGTTGGAGAAGTTCCTGATACAGCCATTGCTGGCATACTTTTACGAGCATAAGAACCACCAGAACACTCTGTTCCGCCACCTGTGTCAGATGGTGCTGCGGTAAATAAACCTACATATAAAGTAGTTGGTGCTGTATAAGCCGAACCACCAAATACGTGATCTAAAACTTTATCTTCTAAATAATCTGTAAATCCTGCCATTCTATTCTCCTAATTAATTGTTCGCCCAGTAATACATTCGTTTACCAGCCTTTCCGTAAGTTTTTCTTCTCTGCATTAAAGATCCTTTTCCAAATGCAGCTTTCTCTTGTTCTAATCTTATTTCTTCTAATGCCTTTTCAAACTGATTAGTGAATAAAGGTATTCTCTCATCTTCCATTAAAAATATACTGGCGTGTTTTAATGCACCATATAAATAAACGTCTGGATGATCCGTTGAAACAAAGTTAGTTGTATTAGAATCACTTAACGCATTTATTTTAGCATAGTAAGTGAGCTGTAGGGTATAAGAACTGTCAGGAGTTGGTGCTAATTCTATTGAATCATCTACCATTGCATAATAAACAGGTTGGCCCGTAATATTATTATTTGCTTTTCTATATACATCTAAACTTTCTATGGATTGTTGAAACAATGGTGAAAAGTTATTAGATGTAATTTCTATGTTAATGGCTTCTTGCCAATCTGTCGGTACAGTTAAATATTGGCTATCTGCTGTTGCAGTAGCTCTTTTAATCATTTCTTTTGTGCGTAATCTTCTATTGAGTTCAGCTTCGGTGCTGTCAATAAAGGTATCAATGTATGAAGTTAAATCTGAACGATTTAAGTAATTTGCGATATTAGTTTTTAATTCTGCATAAGTCATACTTTACCTTGCCATGTTCTAAATACGTTGTTGTCTGGATTGTTTAACCACTTCTTCCACGCTGCTCTATCTCTATCCCAGCCTTCTCGGACAGCTTTTTGATAAATAACCATTGGAACTTCAGCGATGTGTCGCATATCCTTTCCAGGCTTAATTGTATTATCTCTAAGTTTCTTAACGTGGTCAATGACGGGATTAACGTCTTGGGTGGTGTGATAAACGAGCTTGTCATCTTCGGTGATGAACTCTGACTTGTAGCCAGTTGTGTGATCGGTAACAGTTCGTTTTATCGGCATAAATAAAAAGGCGGGTGGCTTTTACACCACCCTAAATCTAACTAACTTATGTAGTTGTTAAATCAACGACTGCTCCATGAGCAGCTTCGTTGCTCACTTCAAGTCCGTATTCAACGACTATCATTTTAGTAACAGCATCACCAATAGTGGCAATGTCGACTGATTCAAAGTCTCTTAGGTAAGAAACTTTTGCAAAGTCTGGATCTACTAATAATAGTGATCTTTCTCTACTAAAGTTAGATGGAACGATTTTTAGTTCTCCAAAGTCTGAAGAATAAATAGAAACACTAGCTTCTACTGTAGTAGCATCGACAAATTGTCTTGCTTGTGATCTACCAGTAAAACCTGAGATTTTTCCTTTATTAACAGGCCCACAGATTGCCATTGAAGGCTCTCCACCATTAGAGAAACAAGACTGTAAAGTAGTCTTTAAAAGTGCTTCAGTCAAAGCTCTTTGAGTTCCGTCTGTTGGAGCTGTTCCACCGCCAGTAGGAGTTGATCCTGCTGCGTTGTCAACATTAGACTTTACCCAAGACTCAAAACCACCAGTTAAACGAGCAGTTGTCGCATTACCAGTTGTTTTTCCACCTTTTTGACAGAGAGCTGTTTCCATATCTCTTTTAAGTGCTTTAGACATAATAGCAAGTTGATGAGCCATTTCTGACTTTTTACCTGCTGGATCACTAGCTTGTTGAGAGCCAGTTACAGTTGCATCTCTTTTGGAGATCATTGCTACGTTGCTATTTCTAACAGTAGCAGTTGATGCGCCTCTTGATAGTTCAAAACCTTCAAGATTTCCAGTACCAACTGGTGTTGGTAGAGATTCAGTTTGCCAATCAAAAACTACGTTCTTAATTGAGTTTTTTCCGATTGATGACATAAACGGAGTTGTCTGAGGAGAGATGTTGTAAATAATATTACTTAACTGTTCTCTATCAGAGGTTGCTGTATATGTATCAAAAGCATTTGTTACTTTCGCCATGATATTTTCCTATATTAAAAAGTTTAAATTATTTGTTCAAATAGTTTAGCTGCATCCTGGACTTTTCCAGTTTTAGCTAAAGTTTGACGCGCTTTTTTCACAGGTGTTGAAGTTTTTGGTACGTTTGAAGTGCCAGGTCTTGCTGTCCGAGCCACAGCCTTCTTTTCAGTTGGCTTTTTCTTGGTCGCTTCTACTGTCTTTTGTTGTAACCAAGCATTTCTTAAACCGAGTAAAACTCGATAATCATATACTGAGTCCATCTCTTGAGGCGTATAGCCTAAGACATTGATCCCATATTCACGAATTGCTAGTTTTTCTTTACCAGCGACTTCGTTATTTTGCCATTCTGGAATTTGTTGTAGCAACTGTTGGTTTCCGTATTCAACAAACTCTGCGAGTTTCTTTTGCTGTTCAACTTGGGCCTCTTGTTGAGTCCTTTGCTGTTCAGCTTGTACGGATTGCAACTTTTGCTTCTTCTCATTCCAAATGTCCTTCTCTCGGACATAAGCAATAGGATCTGCTTCGTATAAAGCGTTCCAATCTGGTTCATTAGCTAACTCACCCTTCAATGTTGCCTCTAACTTCGGTAGCAACTGAGAATAAATTGCGTCTTTTTGCGCTAACTCTTGTTGTTGGTTCTCAATTGTTTTTCTTTGTTGAGCCAATTCTTGCGTTTTGCGCGTATAGTCTTGCTGACGACTGTAACCACTTTGGAGTTCTTCGAGGGTAACTTCTTTATCTTCGCCATTAACACTAATGGTGTAGAGTTGAGGTTCTTCGGACTCCAAGTTTTCTACTTGATCTTCCTCTGACTGTTCTTCTTCTTCGTAGTCATCATCTTCAGATTCATCTTCCTCAATCAATTCTTCGATCTCTTGGTCGATTGCCTCTTCAGTAATTTCTACTGCTGCTTCTTCTTGGGGTTCTACTGGTGCTTCCTCTTGAGGAGTCAGCAGAGCTTCCATTGAATGAGCTGCTTTTTCCATGTTGGATTGTAAAGCAGTCGGTTTTTCCGTTGTTGCCATGATAAGTTCCTAAAATGTAAAAGGTTATTTTAACAGTATTTACACAAAATTAGCACACTTTTTACACAACTTTGTGTAATCTGCCAAGCTGTGATTTTGTGATTTTTCCTTTCTCTATGATGATGCGTAGATGTTTTTCTACTTCGGGGAGTAATTTGATTGCTTTGTGGAGTGATTCTCTGTTGGTTACTTCTTCTGGTTTGCTTAATAACCAAAGATTAACGTATTCGTCTTTGAGATGTTCTATAGCGTTTTTGAATGTTTCGCTGTTTAAGATTAATTCAGCCTCGTTAGATTTTAAGATATCTTCTTGTGATGCCATTATCTTAAAAGAAACCTTGAGTTATCGTTATAAGATCTTCCACCAGTGCTAGGCGCACTAAATGATGGTGATGGGGGTGGAGTAGGTGAATTAAATGACTTTGATGCTTCTTTTACAATACCAAGTCCAGGAATAACTGCTGGAGCTACTACGTTTTCAAAGATGTTTGGTATGCCTAGATTAAATGCTCCACCAATAGGAAATGTATCTAGGTAAGTTTCTTTTTTGTTTTCGCTTTCGTTAATGTAATTGTCTAGTTCAACTTGATATTGATTTCTAACGCCATCTTCAGCAGGTATTTGTGTTAATACTTCTTTGTTTCTTATAATGTCCTGTAAGTCATCATAGTCCATGACATCTTCCATTCTATCTTCAAAAACTTCCGCAGGCATATCGACTGGGCCTGTTGGTAAGTCTTGCAAAGATACAACTGGAGTCTCAGGCACGAAATAAGTTGGCATTGGATTGACTGGCACATCTACTGGTTGAGGCATTGGATCAATCTCTACTGGTGCATAAGGTTTCATTTCATCAAAAGGATTGAATGAAAAATCTATTGGTGATGATCCTACGCTTGGCATTAAGTCATCTATTGCCATGGGTTCACCATCAATAAATGGATCAAATGAAACTTGAGTACCGCTAGGCATATTTGCATTAAATAAGTCTGATAAGTTTTTAAGAGACTCTGCATTTGTAATCATTGGCGTGTATCTTTCTGGTGTGGTTACTCCTGCTGGAGCAAATGGCATTTGATTTTCTATTGTTAATGGATTGCCTTGAGTCGGTGCGCTTGGCATAACTGGTACTGGCCCTGCATTGTAAAATGGACTTTGTGTATAGCCTTCTGGTCTTTCCATTGAGTAACTTACGCCTGGTGCAATCATGCCTGGTACGTTTTCACCACCAGCGATTGATTGTGCGTATTGTTGACCACTAGAATAACCTTGATCGGTAGAGCCGATCATATTCATAAGTGCTTGTAAGTCAGGTGTCATAAGTTTAATAGTTTATCAATTTTTTCGTCTATTTTGTCGAATCTGTCAAAAATTCTATCCATGTCTTTGTGCAACTCATGTTTGGTTACATACTTAGTTGGCAACTCTTCTCTTGTTTTATTAAGAAGAATATCAACTCTTTTAATTTCGTTTGAGGCTGATCTTAAACTACTAATAATTGGTATATATACCAATGTAATAAGAGCGTTCCACAATATCCATGGAGAAAGCTCCATTAGTTTTTAATTAGCTTTTTTAGAGCTTCCCATCTATCAGGTTGGAAGTGTCTAATACATAGACCTGTTCCTATTACTATAATTGCTGTCCAAAATAAAAATTCCATAATGTCTCCTTAATAACTCCAAACCCAAGGTCTAGGTCTGGTTACTTGATGTGCTGATACATCTAAATGAATAAACCTACTATCGCCTTTTTGTGCGACACCTATTCCTGTAAAACCAAACTCACTTGCCTTGGCTATCACTTCGTATGCTTTGTGTCCTCTGACTCCTATGTCAGCAGCAAGGCCATCTCTGTGTGCGCCTGGATTAACTTTTTTCTTTTCTATCGGGTGATCTTTACATCTATATCCCGAAGTAATTTTGAAAGGAAAATCAAGTTCCGTTCTCAGTAATTGTAACTTATCTAATAATAATTCACTAATACCATTTTCACCGCAATGTTGACAAGCAAACTCTTCAGGTGAAAAGTTGGGATATTTTTCCCAATCTATTTCGTGTTTCTTTTTCATAAACGCCCACACTATTTTTCAGATGTTTTATTTGATGCACCAAAGTAAAATGAAATAACTGCTGATGCTATGCCTGATAGATAACCAAGAATAAGCATGACAATATCGTCTGAAGAGTCATCGATAGGATATGCAGTAATCATAAATATATAACCGATAAAACCAACAACAGTTAATGAACCTAAAAACTTAGGAGTCCAATCACCGCTAAATGTTTTTCTTGCATTTTGTATGTCTTGAGTTTGTAAAGCATACACATCTACATCCAACTCTTTCATTTGAACTTCAAAACTTTTCTCGGCTTTTTTAAGTTCTAATAATTGTTGCGGTGTAGCGTTATGGATTGCTTGTTCAATACTTTGTGGATCTGCTTTTACGCCCAATGCTTCAGATAATATATTTGCAGCCATGCCACCAATAGGCCCACCTAAAGCAGTTCCAATAGTCGGCGCTAAAGAACCAACTAAATTCTTTATTTTATTGAATTTCACTTTTTATTTTTTTTATTCTTTTTCTTTTTAGGTGGTCTACCGACTTTAGATCCGTAAGTTCCTTTTCCTTTTGGCATGGTTATCTCCTTTTCTTTGCAGTTTTAGCTGCTTTTTTAAATGCACTAGCTTTTGGTGCGCCTTTAGTTCCAGGCTTTCTCATTTTTTCACCTGAACCAGCTTTTATTCTTTTGCGTTTTTTATGAATGTTTTTATATAGAGACATAATTATATCCTTATTTTCTTTTTGATTTAGCTCCAACACATTTCCATCTTTTTCTTGATAGATTGTTTGGAGTGTTAGGGTTGTTTTGTTTTTTCTTCGATAATCTTTTCTTTATACCAAGACTTCTAGCACAATATGAATCACCTTTAGATGTTCCTGGCTTAACTCTAGGCCCACCACCTTTGGCTTTTCCTGCTTGACCATAACTAACTCTTTTACCAGATGCAGTTACTTTTACTTTTGCCTTACCCTTTCTTGGTGTTGCCATGATTAGTGTACTGTTTTTTCCTCACAACTTAATATTTCTGAATCTTCGTTGATGATACCACCAGACATAAGCGTTAGTATTTTTAATGCTGTCTCTTTGTCTTTAGCTCTGATGTCGTTACCAACATAAACCATATCATCTTCGAGAACTTCTATGTCAAATATCTTAACCGCCATTGCCTGTGAACAATCCTTGTGCGTTGGTCTTAGCAATTTGTCTTATGGTTTCTCTGTCTCTTTCCATAAGTGCGTTGATCTCCGCTACGTTGATTTGTGCGCCATACTTAGCATTTAGTTCAGCAGCTTTAAGTCTAATGTTAGCCTCTGCTTCATCTCGGTTTCTATCATCATCCATAATGATTTTCATGCGATCTGTTTCAGAATCTATCATAGCTTTCTGTGCTGATACTTTTGCTTTTTCCATTTCAGCTTGAGCCAACATATCTTGCGGAGTTGGTTCTTTTGGTTGTGGTGGTATGGGTGGCACTTCAGTATTAATGAAGGATTGTACGTCTTTGAAACCAGCCATTTCTATCATTTTACCAATGGTGTTTGAGTATTGTTGTAGTGATACTAATGGATTGCTTGGGCCTAAAGTTGTAAGCATTTGTTCTTGTTTTTGTGCAAGTTGAGTTAGCACACTCATTTTTTCCATGTCGCTAGATTTAGAAATAGCCACGTTGACAATTAAGTCTTTGTCGCTATCCCAATAACGAGGATCGATTGGAACAAACTCATTGTTAAGTCTTACCATGTCTGGTTGGTCTTGGTGTTTAACAACCAAGCTGTTGACCAGTTTAAATAAATCTTTCATGCCATCGGCAAAGTGTCGGCAAATAAGTTCGACTCGACCTTGTGCGCCTGACATGGTAGCTGAGACTGCTGATGCAGTTGAGCTTTGTAATGCGTCAGCGTTTAGTCCTGCCGATGCTTTTGATACTCCTGTTCTATTTTCTTTCGCTTCGTCTAAGTAAGACAGAACCGGGAAAGCCTCTTTACCAACAAAAGGAACTGCGAAAGGTTGCACCATACCTGGAGCTCTCATTCTAATGGGTTGTCCTATATCGGTGTTAAGAACATCGTCAATGTTGACTTGTCCTTCAACGACTCCCATGCGTGGGAAGATGGCGTGGCCCAGACTATCAAGTGTGTCTCGCATAATTTGAGACTTAGCAGCTTGAATAGGCTTCAAGTAATCTGCTGGACAAGAACCGATGGAGGTGTGCGGTTCGGGATCAGGACAGAAGAGAGTTATCGGAAGGTCATCCCATTGAGCTGTATTTACTATATTTAAGCCATTGCCTACAGTACATACTCTTATCCTTTCGTCTATTCCATCGCCATCTAAATCATAAAATAAATAGTGTTCTACATATAAAACATTTTTCTGGTTGCCATCATTTCTTGCATCGTAAATTCCGTCTGAATATGGATTTCTTGCTTCTTCTTCTTCAAAAGTTTCAGCATCAATTAAGTTTCCAGAACCAGCGTATTGTTCCATTTCTTCTTTGTCGTAACCCATAGCAACCAAGTCGCTAACAGTTTTAATCATGCGGTGTGCAACATAAGGAGAACTGTGTAAGTCTCTAGCAAAACGTGAGATTAAAACTTCTTCAGGTGGGATAGACTCAATGCAAACTTGGTTTTTGCCTTTAACTCGTCTAATAGTTAAGTCATAACTAACAGGAGTTTCTTGTGTAATCTCTTCACCAGTTTCGGGGTTAATGATGGTCATAGATTGCATTTCTGCTTTCTCTTTAACCATTTCTACATCAGGATCTAACATGAGAGCTTGATAACCCTCTGGTGATACGTTGGTGTATTCGTGAGTGGATGCAGTAATACTGTCATCCCAATAGGCTTTTACAAAACCAGTTTTTCTAATGAGCGCATCTTTAAATACGTCATACATAACTTTGAACCCAGGGTTCTTTTGTTGAATGATGTAATTGATGTAGTCGGTTTGTTGGGTTGCTAGAGGTATGTCCTCTGCGTTGCGAGGTACAAACTCAACGATTTTATTAGTACCAAAAAAAGTACGCATGATAGACGGAAGCATAAACAAAACGCTGTCTCTTACGTCTGTTGAAACATACTCTGACTGCATGGAACTTTGGCCTTGCGGTGATTCACCTAAATAATATTCAGTTGCTTCAGCTCTATCTTCGCCTACTTGCTCGATGTAATCTCTAGCATCGTCTAGTTCTGATTTTAAGATGCCTTGCAGTTCTTCTTCGTTGGCTTCTTGGCTAACTGTATCTTGTTCTTTGTTGTATTCCATATTTATTCCTGTAACAAACCTTTGTAATATTCTTTAAATTCTAAAGGTTTATAATTTTTAGAAAAATTTAAGGCTGAGTTTTTATCTTTACCAAAAGACACTACATTTTTATTTTTTATTGCTTCAGCCAAAGCCTCATCTTCGTTTTTATTAACCTTTCTATATTTACCATTTTCAAAAACTATATTTGGATAAGCAAACCAATTGCCATCTTTGTCTGGCGTTGCAGACATAAAATGCGTTTGCATCCTTCCAGCATCATCAAAAATACTAGGACTCGGATAATTTCTTGGATTTAATACTCTGTCTACAAAAGGAACTTGTTTGTTCTGTTGTAAAATGTTCATGTTTTGTAAATTTAACATTTGCATTAAATCTTCTATATTGTTCATTAACCTACTCGTAGAATTTTGGATTTTAAAGGTTTCTTGAAATTATAACCCAAAAAGGAAGTTCCTCCACCAAAACTTGCTGCCGAACTTGCCATGGTTAATGCAAGTGCATCTGCTTTGTCGGGTGATTTGATTCCTCTTTTTTTCATTTCTTCTTTTGACTCTATTTTTATTTTTCCTGTTGATGTATATTTGTAGGAAGGCGCAACCAATTCCGCTACAAGCTCATCATCATAAGGAAGTCGGCAATCACGTTGCGCCAACCAATCTTTTATCGCAAACCACAATTCTGCTCTCAAGTTAAGATAGTTTTTACTGGTTGCTGGAGACTCAGCCACGTTTACACCTCTGACGGGTAAGTTTTGCTCTGAGAGTCTGTCAACAACACCACTACCCAAGCCAATTACGTCTACAAGGATTTCTTGTGGTCTGTTCATTGCGGTTGCATCATCGTATAAGTTTTTAACCGCACCGCATAATTGCATTAAATCCATCGATTTAAAAGTCTTAATTTCAAAAACTGTGTTGCCCTGGCGAATACATAGTGCTGAGTTATCACCACCAAATCTAGCCACGTCTAATCCCCAAACTATCGGATCACTTGCGCTGAGTGCAACATCTCTGCCTTGTGCTGCTCTGGCAAGTTCCATTGGTATAACAGAATCATCGTCTGCATGGGGAAACTCACCCAAAACTTCGACTCTAGCGACTGTTGAATCTTCACCATATTGTTCAAGCATGGATTGGAAGAGGTTTTGGTCAGTTCCCTCAACTGTGCGTGAGTCGATTTGCTCTAATTCCCAAAATTTACGCTTGGAATGGAAGGAATCATAGAATGGGCCTGTGTTTCTGCGTGGGTTAGAGAAGGTAAACCAAAAGCGATTTTCGGTTGGTTCGGAGAAAAACCCCTCTGATACGGAATATATGGGTGCAGGAATACCTGATGCCTCATCCATAATGAGACAAACTCCGTAGTTAGAGTGAATACCAGCAAATGCGTCTGGGTTTTCTTCACTCCATAACTGCGCTTGGGCGTAGTAGTAGCCTGTATCTATTTTAAGATCTCTTTTGAGTGCTTCTTCAAACCAACCTTCGGGTTTAATTGTGGTAGCTGTTTTTGTAAACCAATGATTGTTAATGGAAAGGGTTAGCCATTTACCTAATTCAGCCCAAGTTCTTGATCGAAGCTGCTGTTCGGTGTTAGCAGTAACGATAATGGTAGAACCAGCTCTGGTTGAGAGCATCCAAAGTATGAGCCATGCGACCAAGGCTGATTTGCCGATACCACGACCACTTGCAACTGCAAGTCTAAACATCTCTGGTGTGGCTTTTCCGTTGTTGCGTTGTATGTGTATGGAAATATCTCGTAAAATTTTTTCTTGCCACTTGCGAGGGCCTGTAAATTCTTCGAGGGGGGTGCCTGGTTCTCCCCAAGGGAAGATAAACTTAACAAAGTTGTAGGG
>WLWF01002540.1_pt1 | contig 13029 bp, 16 predicted proteins | sample 6718331 | NCBI WGS metagenome assembly WLWF01 (sample SAMN12718692, study PRJNA515312) | sponge metagenome | isolation source: marine sponge | host: Mycale hentscheli | place: New Zealand: South Island, Marlborough, Capsize Point | collected 2003-05-01
TCCTCTCTATGTTCTAAACCAGAGATTGATTCTCCTTTATGTTTCTCAATTATTGTTTCAATAACATACTTAACATTCTCATTTGATAAATTACTTACAACATCTGTTATTGGGTAATCATAATAGTCATACAACTCAAACCAATCTTCACTTAAAACCTGTTCTGCAACCCCTTCATTTCTAAATAGAGGTGCAAAATCTACCCAATGATCAACTGAAAATAATATTCTTCCATCTTCAGTTTTTTTAATATCTCTAAAACTATCTCTATCTAATACATACTCATCGTAATAACCACTAGCTTTTAATAGTCCCATAACGTCATTAGATTTATATGTAAAATCACTTAAAGACATAATTTCATGTGGATCTACATCATCTTGTATTAAATAATATAACAATGTAAATGCCCCTAAAGTATAAGGTATCCCATAGTTTTCTACCATCTCATCAATTATCTCACTATAATGATGTGTGGAATAGTAAGAATCACTTTCTTCATTTTCCTTATCTTTTATAAAATCTAATAAATGCGGAAATAATCTATGAGACTTTATTTTCTCATATGAAGATATTTTTTCATTTTCTTCCTTAATTAATTTTAATTGTCTTTCAGATAACCTTACTCTCATACCTTATAAATATAAAAACCCCGATAAAAGTATCGAGGTTTTATTAAAATTGTATTTTTTTTATTCGTTTTTTTAAGCAAATAAGTCAGATATGTCGATATCATCGATATCATCATCTTCATCATCACCAAACCCATAATCTGACATTGCTTGTTTAGATTCTTTGTCTTTGATGTCTTTTTGGATGTCATTTGCTAAATCAGTTAACATTTGTTTTCCTTTATTACTTCCAGAAAGTAATTCTCTCATAAATACATGAAATTCACCTACTGGCATCTGAGCAATTTCATAATATAAGAAATGCTTGATTTCATAAGCGTCACCATCAATAGCATCAATAAACTTTTCCCATATACCTGGACCTAATCTCATATCCCAAATCTCAGACTCTAAGAAATCTGCTTTATCAATTACATATTGAGCTTCTCTTTCATCTTCTGGTAACCCATGTGCAGCTAATAATTCCATAGAACCTTTAATCAACTCATTCAATAATACTGGAAAAATCCATGCTTCTGCAACAATCTTTGGTTTATCACCACTAAGGTCTAGATATTCTCTACCACCTTTCATACCACCTTCACCACCACCGGATCCACCAGCCATATTAGGTATCATCCAGTAAGTTAAATCAGTCATAGACATTAATTTACCATATAAACCGATTAATCTAGGGTCAATACTCGATAACTCCTCTTCCACCATATGAAACATATAATGTCCTTTCTTAGCAGCACCTTGCATAATCGCATTTAACATTCTTCTTTTTTGAACTTCAGATTTTAAACGATCATGATCCTCTTCACTTTCAATTTCTGGCATCTCTGGATCTTCTTTAGGTTTTTGTTGCATACCCTCATCAGATACAGATATTTGTGATTGAACTAATTTAGCCTCCATATCAACTTGATCTTCAGGAATATCGAATTCTTCTCTTACCAAATCAATTGCTAATTGTTCTAATTGTTCAGTATGATCTTTCTCAATCATCATCACTTGTCTAAGTAATTGCATAACCTCCATAGCCATTCTAGGGTCTACAACCTCTACACCCCAATATCTTTTTACTTTAGTAACTAAGTCTTTAAATCTCTTAGATGCCAATTTTTCAGAATAATGTTGTTCAGTACCTGTACTAGGTAAAGATTTATTTCCACCTAAATGGTGAGAATCATCTCTCAAATCTTTCTCAATATGTGGATGCATTTTTTCTGGATGCTGAGGATCGTATTCGATACCCTCTACCAATCTTTTTGCTTCACTATCTACTTCGTGAGTTTCTTTTAAGATTTGGTGTGTAATTTTTTTAATGTCTATTCTACTCATAATATTATTTATATTTTTATCTTATGTTAATAAATACTCGTAAAGCTTCATTTGCTGCCCTTTCAAAATATCTTTGTATGTTACCATCCGAATAATTATCACTATTTTCAGCTTTCCTAAGTGCAACCCTAATAAGCGTATCCCTAACTTGTTGTTTTTTATCTATTAATAAGTTAATGATGTTTATCTCTTCTTCGTCTTCTAACGAATTAATATCTTTTCTTTGACCATATAACCACCTTTCCATATCTTCTTTAGTCCAGTTAAGTAATGGTGATGCGCCAAACATATTAATCAAACCACTTTTTCTAAGTGTCTCTAAATATTTAAAGATAAACTTTAAATCCATACCAGTAAATCCTTCAGGAACTTCTAAATTTTCATATTGCTCTTTAATCATATCCTTTTTAATTACTTTCTTAACAACTTTTTTAGGGTTTTTAATGTATTCCATCAAACTCTTCTTAGTCATCCTAGGTTTTTCCTTTTCTTTGATTAAAGATACTAATTTACTTTCACTTAATGAAGTATCACCATACTTTTCTTTCATATCTTTTATTAAAGTATCATATAAAATTTTACCATCTTCTTTAGATAAACCTCTTCTTCTAATAGTATTCATTACTGCACTATGTATAATATCTTCTTGTGATTTGACTTGTACAGAAGATCTAAGATTTAATCCACTTGTTTGTGCATCTACTTCATAATCTTTACTATAGTAACCTAATTCTGTTTCATCTTCATCATCTTCTTCACTAGGTAATTTACCTTCTAAGTCTTGTTCCCCATGTCTAATTTCATGTCTAACATATTCAATTAAATAATAATATAAGTGATTGTAACTTCTAGGTTCTTTATTTGGATTTAACTCTATTAATATTTCTATCACATCCTCATCCGGAACGTAATATGTATCAACATTAAATTCCTCTTTAATGTTTTCGTTTCTAGATATTGTAAGTTCTACTGATAATGATAAGTCTAGTTCATCATATGTTTCACCTTCTAATGGTAGATAATATTCTTTTTTACCTTTTACACCTTGTGTTCTGTTAATAATGTTTATAATATCATTAACAATGTTAAATGTCATATCTTGATACTCAATACTTTCTTTAACTACCTTTTCTGGTAATTTATCAAAATTAGTGTCATCAGAGAACTCTTTAGCCATTTTACACCATTTCTTTTGTTCTTTGGTTTTACCCTCACCACATTTGGCATAGAAATACTTTTGTTGCTTTTTTGAAGCAAACTTTTCATTTAACTGATCATCATCTAACATTAAAGCTCTCTTACCCATAACTAATACTATTTCATCATAGGGACATCATCCCAACTATCTATATCTTTTTCTTCTTCGAAAATATCTTCATCTAATAAATCATCAGATTCGCTAGTAACTACCATACCACCATCTTCGGTTGGTGTAACCGTACCATCTTTTACATCAATACCAACACCCTTTTGTTTAGCCTGATCAACATCTGACTTAGTATATGTTGTCTTTGTAATATTCTCTTCAGTTGCTTCATCTAAAGGGAATTCTGGTTTGATATAGTCAAACATTTTATCACCATAAATATCATACAATTTTTGTACAATTGATTTAGGGTTTTTTCTCATATATCTTAATACCACCGGTGGTACATCTTCACTATAAGAACCAAAAACATCTTTAAGTTGTCTTTCTCTAGGGTTTGATTTAAAATCTCTTCTAGGTGTCGCATCCTTCATTTCAAATTGTTCATTTATTGTTTTGTTAACAATTCTATTTAGTTGACTTTCTGTAATTTTAACTATTTTTTTCATACATTTAACATTTGATTATCGTAATTAAGGACTAAATCCTTTTCATATAATTTATCCTCAACCGATTGTTTCTCTTCACCGAAAGAAAAGTGTAATCTACTATCTGGATATTCGTCATAACCTTCCATATTTTCCCAAGCCATTGCAATAACACCATCTACAGCATCCCACATAGCAAAGGAATCAGATTCTTGAACTAAATCTAACCTTAATTCACAAACTAATGAACCTGTCTCTTTAATAAAATCTTCTGGTGCCATTGGGTTACCTGATGATGGATAACTATCCCATCCTTCACCATCAATATCCTCTAGGTTTGCATCAGAAAAGAGGAACTCATAAATGTAGTTCCCCTTCCAATTTTTTCCAATCTTATTTATAAAGACTAATCTCATTTTTATTTATAAAATCCTTTTCTTCTAAACGATCTTTTTGGTTTTGACATATTATCACCTTCTCTTACCGCCTTTGGATTAGGTCTTGTTTTTGGTTTTGTCCAAGGTCCTCTCTTTGGTGGTGTTTTTGGTTTAATAATTGGATCTTTAGTTCCTGGTTTTGAAGGTGCAATTCCCGGTTCATTAAAAAATTCGATATCTAAATCAATATCTAAATCTTCACCATCACCATAAACACCATCAATTTTTGATGGGATTCCATCACCATCAATATCAAAATCTGCAGATACTGAATCTAAAACATCAATACCATATCCATCATCTTCCATCATATCTTCTTCATTCATTCCTAATTCTAAAACTCCATCACCATCATCATCCATATCAATATCTGAAGGGATATCATCACCATCTCTATCGAATGGTCCATATTCACCATCAGCATTTAACATCATAAAATCATCTGATACATCACCACCATCAAATTCATTTGCTAAGTGGTAACCTAATTCATCACAATGGTTACATCCTGAACCCATACACTCTGGGCAATCTACATACATAGATGACATTTCCATATCGAAATCTTCATCCATAATTTTATATGCATCTACATCATATTTTCCTGGTGAACTATGACCCATATGATGCTCTTCAATAGATTCTTTTAAAATCTTCTTAGTTAAAGATTCAACTAATTGTGATTTTTTATAAACAACCGATTCCTCAGTAACTTCCATTTCTACTTCTTCTTCTGCTGGTTCTTCTTCCATTGAAGGTTCTTTCATATCCATTTCACCTGCGTCTGAAGCTTCAGCGTCATCTTCATCATCTTCACCTTCTAATTTAGAAATAATATCTTCGATGTCCTCATCAGAGAATTGATCTAAATGTAAAGCTGAGATAATAGAGTTGATAACATACTTCTCTAATTCAGCATCTGGCTCATCTAATTCTCTAATAGCTTGTCCAATTTTACCAGTTAGTTTTTGGATTTTCTTTGTAGAATCTTCTTCATCATCTCCTTCATCATCCATAGATGGTTCTTCCATATCCATAGAAGGTTCTTCCATATCTAATTCTTCACCACCAAAATCATCAACCTCATCTTCTACAGGTTCTTCCATTGCTGGTTCAGCAGGTGCTGGTGCATCTACTTTAAGAACTGATTTTTGTTCTTCTATTTCTTTTTCTTCATCTAATTTAGATTCAGCCTCTTCTACTTTGTATGTTTTACCATCAACCTCAAACTCATCTTTACCTTCTTCTTTAGCTTTCGCTAAAGCCCCAGTAAATTCGTTACCTTCTTCGATTTCTGCTTCTTCAACTGACTCTTCCTCAACAACAAATCCAAATCCAGCGGCAGCAATACCATCAGATTCTAAAATGTTATTATGGGTATTAATACCTAAACTTTCGTTTAACATATCAAACTTTAAGTTTAATTGTTTAGTTGCAGCGGCGTAAGAACTATAAGATTCTAAGAACTTATTCTGTAACCCACCGATATAATCGAAATCTTCAGCAACAATTGTTCCAGAAGTTTTATTAGTTGTCTTAATAAAGTATTTGTGGTTCTCTCTTACGATACCATAAATAACATTGTTAGGTCCTTTCTTAATTAACTCTAACTCAGACAAAGAAGTGCTCTCATTAAGTGGTTGCATTTTCCCCATTAATTCTCTTACTCTGTTTAACTGATCGTTACCTTTTAACGATTTTGGATTTACGTTTTTTCTCATTTTATAATTTTTAGATCTTATGTTCTTATAATATTACCTGTTTTGATGTCTACATATTGGTATGTATCACCACTTATTTTTCCTGTTTTATGTAGTACTGGTTTAGGGTTACCTAACAATAAAAATCCACTAGCTAATGTAGTTCCAGTTTCTTTAACAATTAAAGGTATTGATTGCCCTGCAGTTCCTGCAACGCTAGTTCCATTAATATTAAATGGCCCTGCTGCAGTAAAATACACTGCGCTATATACGAAGTTAGTAAAATCTGCATTATTCTCATCGTGTATTACACTAAATGTTCCGTTTTGAAATGTATTCATTTTTATATTTTCTTAATAAATATTATGATTAACATAAAAAAACCTACATAGATAAAGATTTATCATATGCAAGTGTTTCTAAATCCGCTAGTTTATCTAATAATCCGACTCTTCTTAAAACTTTAAAAGTAATATTTTCATAAGAATATTCACCTTCTCTATCTAAACCAGTTTGTCTCATCTTCTTTATTTTCTGTCTTGTTGTATTAATTTTCCTAATTACTTTATCGTATTCACCTTCATAGAAAGTTTCTATTAAACTATCATAAGCATTAATAATATTAGAGGCTTTTTGTTTTACTTTTTTTGAATCTATTTTAGGACTACCTTTTTCTGGCTTAACCAACCAATCATTCCACATAATAGAATAAACACCTGTAGAAACGTGTGGTTCATTCATATCTTGAACATATAACTCCACATCATATCCTTTGATTTTGATGTCATGAGTTTCATTCCATATGTTTTTCTTTGCCGCTAAATATTCAGATACTAAAGAATCGTTTTCATCAACTTCTTTATAATCTATTATGATATGTAAATCTACATCAGAGAATTTAGACCAGTTATAATTTGCTAAACTACCTGTTAATGTAATATCTGTAACATCCACCCATGGTAATTCTAAAGTATCAAAAAAATCATCAGCAATCATTAATAACCTTGTTTTAATTTCCGCATACATTTTTTGATTCTGATCGAAAATCTTAGGATTTAAGGTGTCTTTAACTTTAAAAGACGAAAGATCAATATTCTTAGGATTTACCTCTTCGTCAATTAATTGATCAGTAATTTCATTTATTCTCATATCTTATATTTTATAATAAATATTATATGATATCACTTTCTTCTTCTAAATGACTCTCTAATCTTCTTATAAGAATTTCCATTAAAAAATAATGGTTATCATCTTTACCTTTTTCAAGTAGTTCTTCCATCATATCTTGACATTCATATAGTTTAGTCAATAATATTTGTTCTTTAGTTTTCACCATTTTTAATCTTTTCTACTTGTTCTTTAATAATTGAAACGTCAACTAAATCTTCAGCTTTTTCATTCTTATACTTCTTAATGTATTTATGAATCGCTTTACCTTGACTATCATCACTCTCAAACTTCCTATAGTCTTCAAGTTTTACGTCATGATATAAGTATTGATGTCCAGATCCGAAGATAATTGCTAATTTCTTTTTTGTTTTATCATACTTTGATGCTAAAACATTTGTTGAGTCATAAATATTCTCAATCTTCCCGTCTTGTTCAAATGTGTTTAAAATCATAATTCTATTCGCTATAAAGTCTGTAAGAATCTATCTCACTTAGGTTATATATTTTTGATGTAGATTTTCTTTCCACACCGATTTCATTTTCTCCTTCGTCTTGTGTAATAATTATATAATCACCAGTAATAACCATTGCACAATCGTCCATTGTAATTTTTGTTGTCCTCTGTAAATCTAAATCTCTTAGACTATCATTCTCATCATAGGATTTTGTTCCCCCTAATTTTAATAACAACTCAATCTTTTTAAATTTTGGTGCTGTATGTATCATATTCTTTTTTATTAGTATAATTAAAAAAACCACATCCGTAAAGATGTGGTTAAAAAATTTATTTTAATTATTCTTAGATAATCTCAATACCTCTATTGGTTTTTTTTGTTTTCCCTATTTTTTCTTTAGGTAAAAATAATGTTGTGATACCATTTTCTACTTTTGCATAAATCTCATCCAATACAATATTTTCAGGTACATTAAATGACCTAGAAAACTTTTGTGAATGAAATTCTTTAGATAAATAATCTCTATCATTATTAGTATTTTCAGTTACTCTTTCACCTTTAATAGTTAATGTAGTATCATCTAAATTGATTTCTATATTTTCTTTAGAAAATCCTGGTGTAGACAATTCATACTGATAATCACCTTTTGTTTCTACAATATTTGTAGAAGGTAGGTTTTCAGAAATATTTCTGTTATAAACTTCATTACCTTTATTAGATAAATCAGTTTCTCCAAAAGAAGATAAAAAATCTTCCATTAAACTTGTCATAAAAAATGGTTCAGTAATACTTTTTCTAATTCTCATAAATTTTAATTTTAATTTTATTATTTTTTTATATAAATCTTTTCAATTATAATACCAATAACAAAAAAAAGACAGATTGTCATAAAAAATTATGGATTGTTGACATGTTTTCCTTTTACCTTATAATAATTAACGTCTATACCTAATGGTTCTAATTCTTTCTTTGGTATATAACATTCCCCAGTTTCCTCAAGATACCCAATTCACCCCTTTCAACCATTTCTGATACTACTTTACGAGTGTCACCTAAATAGAGTTTATATTTTTCTTCCATAATTTACAATTTTAAATAAAAATAATAATATTTATTGAATAAGGAAAGTTGTTTTTCCCTAACAAAATGATTAATATTAAGATATGAAGAAAGTATATCCTAAAGTAAAAAAAATTATTAATAAGTCTTTGGAGGAGGCTAAAAATAGAGGTTGTGAGAAAGTTAAGCTAGAACACCTAATAATATCTATGTTAAATGATGATAATAATGAAGGAACAAAGTATTTAAAAAAATTGAATATAGATATAGATAAATTACACACACTTATTGAATTAAAGGTTGGTGTTGATGGTGATTTAGAGCCGAATAAAATAAAAGTAAAAAACATTTCTTTAAATAAAGAAACTGAAGAAATAATAAAAAATGCTGAAGATGAATGTGATAAATTAGGTGAGGAATATATAAATACTCATCATATTATACTATCTTTACTAAACGAAAATAATTTCATAACAAAAATAATTGAAAAAATGGGAGTGAATTATAAGAAATACTCAGATGAAATCTCAAACTCTTATGGTAATATCCATAATGATGATGATGACGATGACATGGGAATGGAAAGACCAAAAAAGAAATATAAAGGTAATTCCGCAACACCAATTTTAGATAACTTCTCAACAGATGTTACTAAAAATGCTGAAGAAGGTAAAATTGACCCAGTGATTGGTAGAAAGAAGGAGATACAAAGAGTTGCACAAATCTTATCTAGAAAGAAAAAGAATAACCCTGTATTGATTGGTAATCCAGGTGTTGGTAAGACAACAATTATCGAAGGTTTAGCTCTTATGATTAAACAAGGTGATGCACCTAGAACATTGTTAGATAAGAGAGTTGTATCATTAGACCTAACTTCAATGGTGGCTGGAACTAAGTATAGAGGTCAGTTTGAGGAAAGAATTAAAGGTGTAATGGATGAATTAAAGAAGGTAGATGATGTTATCTTATTCATTGATGAATTACACACTTTAATTGGTACGGGTGCATCTGCGGGTTCTATGGATGCAGCAAACGCTTTTAAACCAGCACTTGCAAGAGGTGAAATTCAAATCATCGGAGCAACCACTCTAGATGAATTTAGAGAGAATATTGAAAAGGATGGGGCACTAACAAGAAGATTCCAACAGGTATTGATTGAACCACCTTCGATTGAAGAGACAAAAGAAATTTTACAAAAAATTGCAAATAGTTATGAAACTTACCATAAGGTATTTTATTCAGAAGAAACTATTGATGAGTGTGTTAAGTTAGCTGATAGATATATCACTGATAGAGAATTTCCTGATAAGGCAATCGATATTATGGATGAGGTAGGTGCTAGATCACAAGTTAATCTACAACCACCTCAAGAAATTAAAGATAAGGAAGAAAAAATCTTAAAGATTAAACAAGAAAAGAATGATGTTGTTAAATCACAAAGATATGAAGAGGCTGCAAAATTAAGAGATAAAGAAAGAGAAGCTTTAGAAGATTTGAATAAATCAAAACTTATTTGGTTATCTGAATTAAACCATAAAAGAGTTGAAATCACACCTGAAGATGTAACCGCTGTTGTATCTCATATGACTGGTATTCCATTAAATAGAATCTGTGAAAAAGAAGGTAATAGATTAATGAGAATGGAAAAAGATATGGGTGATAAAGTGATTGGGCAAAAAGAAGCAGTAATTAAAATTGCTAAGTCATTAAGAAGAAATAGTGTTGGTATTAGAAACCCTAAGAAACCTATTGGTTCATTTATGTTTTTAGGTCCGACAGGGGTTGGAAAAACACATTTAGCTAAAAACTTAGCAAACTATATGTTTGGTGATGAGGATTCTTTAATCAGAATTGATATGTCTGAATATATGGAGAAACATGCAGTTTCTAGATTAATTGGGGCACCTCCAGGATATGTAGGACACGAAGAAGGTGGACAATTAACAGAAAAAGTTAGAAGAAAACCTTACTCAATTATTTTATTTGATGAGATAGAGAAAGCTCACTCTGATGTATATAATATTTTATTACAATTATTGGATGATGGACAATTGACTGATAGTTTAGGTAGAAAAGTAAACTTCAAAAATTGTATGGTAATAATGACATCAAATGTGGGTGTTAAAAAATTAAAAGATTTTGGTGCTGGAGTAGGATTTTCAACTAAAGCAAAAAAGAGTAGTCAAAGTGCTGTTAAGGATGAGGTTTTACAAAAGGAATTAAAAAACCATTTCCCACCAGAATTTTTAAATAGATTAGACGATGTAATCATTTTCAGATCTTTAGAAAAAGAAGATATTGGTAAGATTGTAGAGTTAGAAATTAAAAAACTTAAAGAAAGAGTTAGTGAGATTGGTTATGATTTACAAATTAACAAAACCGCTAAAGATTATTTAATCGAAGAAGGTTATGATGAAGAGTATGGAGCTAGACCACTTACAAGAGCCATTCAGAAGTTTATCGAAGATCCGGTATCTGAAGAAATTCTTAGTGGTGGTGTTAAAGAAAAACAAACTATTAAAGTTAGTTATTCGAAAGCTAAGGAAGATATTATTATTAAAGTAGATTAACCACTTAATGATAGAAATTAAAAAAGGTATTACAAATTGTGATACCTTTTTTTTGTTTTAATGGTTATTTATTCGTATATTACATATATAAACAAACAAACTATGATATATAAATTAGTAACAAAAAACAGAGAGTATTACGGAGAACGAACAGGGGAAACAAATAAGGACGCTATAAGAATTCCCGAAAACATTAGAAAGTTTAGATTTTGGCTTTGGTACAAAAACCCTAACGTAAAAGTGTATAGATACAACAACTATAAATGGGAATTGGTTTTTAACTTCCCTTATAGAAAACTATGGAGGTAGTATTAATGATAACGTAAAATGTAAGGTGTCGTTTTAATGCCGTTTACATATTGTTAGCATTAGTACGGATAAACAAACAAACTATGAAAAATTTAATCATCATTCTTTTTTTATTATCCACAACTTTAGGAATATCTCAATCACCTAATGACACCATTTACATAGGTAGTATTAACATAGAATATTTAGAATATTTAATCTTAGAAGAAATTAATCAGTTTAGAATGGATTCTGGATACCAACTTCTTGTGATGTCTGAAAAGGGAAGTAAAAAATGTAGATCATGGTCAAATAAATTAATAATAGAAAATTCATTCTGGCATAATCGTAATTTTTTCGAATGTTTAGCCAAAACATCGATATCAGATGGTAGTTATACTTATGAAAATTTTAGTAAACATATTGTTAATATGTGGATTAATTCACCAAAACATAAAGAAGGATTACTAATAGAAAGACCAGGTTATCCCTACCCTTTGTATTCAGGTGTTGGGGTTGCAATAGGTGATACATTTAAAGGTAATACAACTATAAAAGATAATCAACGTAAAATAGTAGTCATAACTTGGAGAGGGTTATTACAATAGAATAATTATTTATTGTTTTTTGGTTGAACATAAACTTTACCCCCTATTGATGAATTTTTTAATGCCTTAAAGAAATCATCACCTACAAGTTCATTTACTTTAAAGGTGTTATTTTCACCTTGATATAACCCTAAACCTATAACACCCATAAACTCTTTTTGTGTAACACTAGGGTCAATTAATAACTCCTTTTTCAATTGAGTAAGTATATTATTACCACTGCAACTACCAGTAGATTTAGATAACACTTCTTTTGTTATTTTACCACCAATTTTATTTTTTCTAATAGATTCATTAGATAATTGACATTTATCTTGAAGACTTGTTTGTGAGAACTTATTTTCTTCTGGTTTTTTGTACCATAAATTTGTGAATTGAGCACTCTTAAACATTTTATAGTTATCCCATGGTGGAATATCTGGGACGTTATTATCTTTTATAAGAGATATATCACCTTTTATATATTGATGTGCGGTATAATCTTTATGGTTTTTATCTTTTTCTTCATCCCATTCTGGACCACCCCATATTGCTTTGGTTTTAAATTCCACTAGGTCTTTATATTCACCTAAATTATTTTCAATATAATTAACTATGTTTTTAACTCTTTCCTTAGCCAATGAACCAGGAGTTTCAAAACCAGTAGGGTTTGGTACTAAAGATTCGCTACCTACAATATTAATCACATATTTTTTATTAGGGTGATCATTAATAAATGATAACACATCATTAATGATAGAATCTATTTGACTCTGTTCAATATCTTCTATTTTATATCTACCTGATGCAAATGTTGATGAGAAATCAAGATCTTTTTTTGTAACTTGTTCATCTAACCTATCAATATTATTAATAATATATTCTAATTGACTTTCAGTAATTAATAACCTTCTACTCATAATTGTTTTATTATAAATACTAAAAAAAAATAATGAACACTAAAAAAAATAAAAAACACTAAAAAAAATAAAAAATATGGTGGACATATAT